>Ga0206123_10001759_pt1 | contig 19808 bp, 10 predicted proteins | sample Helgoland_Spring_2_FD_160086 | JGI IMG/M metagenome (GOLD analysis project Ga0206123, IMG submission 160086) | Pelagic subsurface seawater microbial communities from Kabeltonne, Helgoland, North Sea - Helgoland_Spring_Bloom_20160316_1 | ecosystem: Environmental > Aquatic > Marine > Epipelagic ...
CGTAGTTCCATAACCAAGAGTACCATTAGCTGGGTTATCTTCATCTACTGTTGCACCATTATAACAAAACCCTAAACCTCGAGAAGCATCGCATCCTACAAAATCATCCTGAGAATTACCTAAATCAGCATCTACCCATTGCCCAAAATAAGTATTCGTTAAAGTAAATGTTGATCTATTAATCATTTCATAATTATAAAAAGTCATATTATTTACCTCATCATTTGTGGCAAATGAAAAAGCTTGTCCCCTAATTTCCATACCTATAGATGGTCCACCAGCTTCTGTATGAACATTTCCTTTATCATTGAATACAAACCAAATTGTAGTATCTCCAAATAAACGAATATCTCTAGTTGTTCTACAATCAATATCACCTATCAAATCATATTTTGGATAATCTCCTGCATCAGGATCATAAAAATCATCTCCATCTCTATCAAAGAAAGGAGCCAAATGTTCCGTAACATTATAAGTAGGTCCAGCCCCTCCTTTTTGAACTACATTTCCTTTTGCTGGCCATTCTCTAATTACTTTAGGAATTTGGTATCCTGGATATTCAGAACTTGCATCACAAAGAGGGTCTATTGAACATTCATAATGAGCTACAAAATCATTAACTTCTGCACGTGAAACTCCCCAAAATTGATCAAAAATAGAACACTCTTCTGCATTAATTTCTGCAGATGTTCTATCCAATGGTCCAGGCCAAAAGTCATTACCGCTTGCTCTAAATGTTACTGCAGCAATTTTCAATTGTCCATTAACATCAGTACCCCCCATCCATAAAGCACCAGCAAATATAGACGTAAATTTGGGGTCATCATCATTATTTCTTTTAGGCACCTCATAATCAGCAAAACTACCTGCTCTATCTTGCCACATACTTCCTCCTGTAGCATCAATTCTTGTCCTAACATTATTCAATTCTAAACTTGCACTAGCTACTGCGCTTGAGCACCCAGCCGTTACTACAGGTTGACTTCCTCCTTTATTTCCAGAAGTATTTCTCCTTGAATAAAGGTTAGTTACAGCTAACAATATTAACACCGTAAATACTATTTTATATCTCATAGTTGTTACTTTTTGCATAATCTAATTCTTAAAATTAATTTTCAATTAAAAGTTTAATTGTATTCCCAATCTAATTCTTCTTGGTAAAGCGAAATTTGCTCCATTATCTACTTTAGCAGAATATAAATCTCTAAACGACTGTTCATCTCTTCGTTCACTAATATATGTTTGTTTATCAGCATCTGCTAAAAACCCATCATCTGTAGCATTCCCTGTAAAAGCATAAACACCAAGAATATTTCTAGCATCTAATAAATTTAATACTTGAATATATATATTTAATGAAGCAGGGGTTCTATCTCTACCTTCTTCTGGCTTTTTAAAATTAATATCAAAGTTTCTATCCACTTTAAAATCGAATGTTGTAGCAAAAGGAAGCCTTGAAGTATTAAGCTGCCCTTCTTGAGGTTGCCCTCTAACAGGAGAAAAAAGAATACCTGAACCATTTACTCTAGATCTTTTTGTATAAGGTCTTCCCGAACCTGATCTCATAACTAAATTAAAACCTGTGTTTTGTAATACATTTTTTCCAAATAAAACTGGGCCATTATAATTTTTTCCTGAAGCATAACGATAATCTGCTGATAATGCGATATTATGCCTTTGATCAAAATTAAGAGGAGTTAAAGTTCTTAAATTCCCGAACCCTCCAGCCACTAAAGCACTTGAAGTTGTAGTACTAGAACCTGTTCCATCTGCAAATTGCAATGTATAATTCGCTCTTAATGTTAAATTACCTCTAGTTCTTAAGTCATATTCTATTGTCATCCCCTTCACTGTACCAAAATCTTTATTTTCAAACGTTGTATAATTACCAGGGAATGCACCTACCACATTAGAAAGTTGAACCTGATCTCTTTGCTCTCTATAAAAACCTGAAATTTTCATTGCAGAATAGTTGTCCAACTTCTGTTGAAAACCTAACTCATAATCTATAGTCTTTTCTGCTCTTAAATCTGGATTACTATATGTACCTCCTCCTGTACCAAATGTTAAATAATTAACCAAATTCAACCTATTTGCTCCTCCTGAAGGACGTTGAGTCAAAACGTCATAATGAGCAAAGAATAACGCTTCATCAGAAATTGGAAAAGAAAATGCAATACGTGGAGAAATGTTAACTTGAGGTTCATAATCTTTAAAAGATTCTGAACTTAAATGATCAAAAACGTTATTTTCACTTGGAGTAACTAGCCAAGGCTGAGGCACATTATTTTGACCTATAATGCTTGGATCAGAAATTTCTTCTCCAGCTGCATTATACCATGTATCTCCATTACGAAAACCTTTAATTTCTTCCACCGATGGATTCACCGCATCTGAAACATATACAACAAAATCATCTCCAATATTATCTGGGATCACAACATTTGGAGAAGTAGCTAAATCATCAGATATATCAGCTAATGTTTTTGTAGGAAATAATGAATACTTATCCTTTAACACAGATTGATTAGCATCATACCTATCAATACGAATACCCACGTTAAAGATTAAATCTTCAAAAGCAAATTTATCTTGAATATAACCTGCCATATATATAGGTGTAAAAGCGGGTGATTCTCTTAACTTATCTCCTCGTTCATCAGTTTTATTGAAAAAATCATCTAAACTTGAACTGCCTGACAATTTATCCCCTTTATAGTCATACCCATTTGTAGAAACAAATCCTCCAGTAATTAATTCATCAGGAGAGAACATTCCAATATCCCATGAATTTGGTCCATACGCATCAAAATCAATAAAGTCCAACCCTTTTTCATCCAAACCTAATGAAACTCTTAAATTTTTATCAAAAGTATTATGACTCTCTTCATTATATTGTCTAACAAAAGTATATTGATTAAGACCCAAACCATTAGTATTAACTAAAGTAGAATCATATGTTCCTTTTTCAAAATTATTTTCTGAAACATGTGTATTAACCAATTGTCTACCATATGTCCATAATCCAGTAGCAGCAACAGAATAGTTCCTATCATTATTTTGCTCATATTCAAACCCTATTTGAATTGCATGATCTTTAATTGTAGCACTTCCTTGAGCTGAGATTCTGAATTGTGCATTTTGAACACGAGAATACGTTCCAAATGGAACTCCGGCATTATTCCATAATTCATAAGCAGATAGAGGCACAGTACCATTCAACAACCCCCCATTACCTAAAACATTATCTCTAGTATCTAAAAAACCTTCTACATCATTTTTAAATGCCTCATAATAATTAGCTGTATAATTAGATAATATTGGATTTATATCACTTGCTTCAAAATCATAAAAAACAGTTGTTGAATCTGACAAAAGACCATCTAAAACAACCTCTTGCCCAAACTGATCAAGCACTGCCACTCCATTAACTAATGGCGTAAAAGAACCCGGATTAAACACCTGCTCTCTTCGACTTGTAAACTTACCCACGTAACCATAATGCGAAATATTATCTTTATGCTTTCTACTTTGTTGAACTTGTGACACCTGAGAATAATCAACCTGAAAAGAAATAAAAGCGTCCTTTATAAGAGATGGATTTTCTTCATCGGTTGAATTTATGAATCTCTGAGTAAAACGAGTATAAACCCTCCATGTATTATCTAATAATTGTGAATTATTTTGAGAATTCAGCAAAGAGCCCGCTCTATCATAAGCATTTCCGTCTCTATAATCAAAAGATCCTCCAATAGCTACATTTGTTGTTTTTGACGTTGTTAAATCAATTTTACCTGCTAAATTAATTGATTTCCTGCCAACATTTAATCGATAAGGAGACCTTTCTAAATCATCCTTTCTTAAAAACTCCGCAGTATTACTTACACCGTTAACCTCAGCAAGATTTTGAATATAAGGCCTTGCATTTAAAGAGTCCCTTACATCATCCTTCAACTTGTAAACACCACCCGCATAAGGCCTAGGATCAACCTCATGCCTTAATTCTCCAGACAAAAAGAATCCTGCTAATGCATCAGTTTTATTTCCTGCAGAATCTTTTCTAGTTAGTAATGGTCCAGAAACACTAAACCCAAGCAAATTGAACCCGTAATTATCTAAACCTATTACGTTATCACCAGACTTAAACCCAGAAGTTAAATATTCGACACCTCCGAACCATTCCTTTGTAGCTCCTTTAGTTGTAATATTCACGACACCTCCAGTAACATCTCCAAACTGAGCAGGAATACCACCTGTAATAACAGCCACCTGCTCAATAGCAGATTTAGGCAAGTTTTGCGACCCTCTAACTTTAATACCATCTATATAGGTATCAGTCGAAGTACTTCTAGCACCCCTAATATTCAAGCTTGTTGAACCATCATCCTGAGAAGCGACACCTCCAACAGTTGCTGCAATATCGGCCGCAGAACGACCTGGCATCTTTTTAATATCCTCTGCTGTAACTGTTCCACCTGAAGAGGTTTGATCTTTTGAAATTAGAGGTATCTTATATTCAACAACAACAAATTCCTCAATATTTTCAGAAGAAGAAGCTGCCTTAATATCAGGCACAAAAGTTATCTTACCACCACTAACAACAACATTTGAGATTGCAACCTTTTGATAACCAACATATATAGCTTGTAAATCATATTTACCAGGAGTTAATGCAGAAAAAGTAAACCTCCCATCAAAATCAGTAGTTGTACCGGCAACTTGAGCGCCCCCTTTCTTTAAAATAATGTTTGCGAACGGTAATGGCTCACCATTATCCTTATCAAGCATCTTACCTTTTATAGAACCTCCTGATTGTGCAACAGCTATAGAAACTGCGAACAAAACGGACACTAAAACAGCTAGTTTTTTTAACATATTTTTTAAATTTTAATTTTTTCGTGCAAATAAAGAGGCGTAAAGATATATAATATAAAAGTTGTAAACCAAATTATTCTCTGTAAAAATATTAATAGTTTTTGACTACTATGCAATAGATTTTATAAACGGTCTAATTTTAGAACAATTAGGACACTCAACAAAAGAAAATTAATTTAAAACTCACCTAAAAAGAACTTTAAAGGAGAGAAATCGACTCAACTACTCACCAACAACACCCCCAACAACACCCCCAACAATACCCCCAACAACATCTTCATCCTCCACAACCTCACCTACAACCTTGCCACCACCATCATCATCCTCATCATCATCCCCTCCAACAACATCATTATCTACACCAAGAATATCCGCATCAATCCCACCTTCACAATCAGACACTCCTGAACATCTGTTACTCGACTCCATAACACTCACAGCTTCACCTCTATGATCTAACTCAACGACACAAGAGCAGGGAGCTGGCACATCCGTCTTCCTACACGAGACAACAAGTATCAACATAATTGACACTGACAAAAGAAAATGATATTTTGAATAACTATTGCTCATCATATACAAATATAGGTGTTTTTTATTTATTATAACTAATTATTAACATAAAAAATTGTTTCAAATTTAAATTTACATTTACAAAAAATAAATATATCAAAACTAATAATCGGTCTATAACGTCTTATAAATATTTTTACCTTTCATCACTTACAGACAAATGGAAATAATCAAGTTACTACTACAACCTCTTTCAATCCTTTATGGTAGCATTTTATATATTCGCAACAAACTATACGATTGGAGCCTTTTCAAATCACAACAATTCAAATTGCCAATAATTTCAGTAGGAAATCTAACACTCGGAGGAACAGGCAAGACACCTCACACTGAATATTTAATACGTTTACTTCAGGACAAACACAATCTAACAACACTGAGTAGAGGCTACAAAAGAAAAACAAAAGGGTTTTATTTAGCTCAAAACAACACTACCGTATCAGAAATTGGAGACGAACCTCTTCAGTATAAAGTTAAATTCAATAAAATCAATGTAGCTGTTGATGAAAAAAGAGTTCATGGCGTGCAACAAATTCTTAAAAAAATTCCAAAAACAGATTTAATCCTGCTTGATGATGCCTTTCAACATAGAGCAATATCCCCAGGAATGAGTATCCTTATTACGGAATACAACAACCTATATATTGATGACCAAGTTATTCCTTCTGGAAAACTGAGAGAATGGAAGAAAGGAAGCGAAAGAGCAGATATAATTATCGTATCAAAAACACCTTCAAATCTAACTCAATCGGAAAAGAACAAAATATATTCCAAACTAAAACCTAAACCTTATCAAAAAATATATTTTTCATTCACAAAATATAAACTACTCACCCCTTTTTCAAAATCAGCCAAAGACTTTAAAAACAAAATTTCAAAAAAGAGTTCAATATTATTACTTACAGGCATTGCAAAACCAACCCCCCTTTTCAATTCTCTAAAAAAAGAATATTCAAAAATAAATCACGTCCAATTTTCTGACCACCACAACTACACCAATACTGATATTGAATTGATTATTAAAAAATTTAAAGAAATAAATGGAAATAATAAATTCATTATTTCTACCGAAAAAGATATAATGAGATTATCTTTACCTCAAATTTTGAATCAATTACAAGATATTCCTATTTTTTATATTCCTATTGAAATTTGTTTTCACGGAAATGACAAAATAGAGTTTGACGAACAAATAATAAAATATGTTAGCAAAAATCAATAAAACCATACAGTTTTTAGAAACAAAAACTCAGACAAAACCATCAACAGGAATTATTTTAGGCACAGGACTAGGAAACCTTTCATCAGAAATTGAAATAGACATTGCTATACCCTATTCAGAAATTCCAAACTTTCCTGTTTCAACTGTTGAAGGCCATAACGGCCAATTGATTTTTGGGACCATAAACAATTCTCCCGTAGTTGCAATGCAAGGAAGATTTCATTACTACGAAGGATACTCACTGAAAGAGTGCACCTTTCCTGTAAGAGTTATGAAAGCATTGGGTATTTCAAATCTTTTTATCAGTAATGCAAGTGGAGGTGTAAATCCTAATTATGAAATCGGAGATATCATGTTAATTACCGACCACATCAACTTATTCCCTGACAATCCATTAAGAGGAAAGAATATTGATGAACTGGGACCTAGATTTCCAGACATGAGCGAACCTTACAGCCACAAATTAATTGAGGATGTAATTAGTATTGCAGCTAATAATGACATAAAAATTCAACAAGGTGTTTACGCTGGCTTAACAGGCCCTACATTTGAAACTCCATCTGAATATAAATACATCCAAATTATTGGAGCAGATGCTGTTGGAATGAGCACTGTTCCAGAAGTAATTGTTGCTAGACACATGGATTTACCATGCATGGCTCTCTCCATTATTTCTGATTTAGGAGTAGATGGAAAAATTGTTGAAATTAGCCATGAAGAGGTTCAAGAAGTTGCTAAGTTAGCTGAACCAAAAATGACTTTAATAATTAAAGAATTATTAAATAAAATTCATAAAAATTAGATCTAATATTTTTTTTAAAACTAGTTTCAACATACGAATAATATAATTATGATTGTAATAGGAATAGCAGGAGGAACAGGATCTGGGAAAACAACAGTGGTTACAAAAATTGCCAAAAAATTACCGCAAGAAAATGTAACCATACTCCCTCAAGATGCCTACTACAAAGACAATTCAGAACTAACTTTTGAAGAACGAAAAAAAATTAATTACGATCATCCAAACTCAATTGATTTTGAACTGCTATTAAAGCATATAAATACGCTAAAAAAAACAAAAGAGATTAAACAACCTATATACTCCTATATTACACATTCAAGAGAAGATGACTACAAGGTAGTTCACCCTAAAGAGATTTTAATTGTTGAAGGAATATTAGTGTTTACAAACGAAGAATTAAGAAAGCTTTGTGACATCAAGATATTTGTACATACAGATGCTGATGATAGATTAATTAGAAGAATTAAAAGGGATATTACTGAGCGAGGAAGGGATGTAGAAGAAGTTCTTAGTCGATATGAAAAAACACTAAAACCAATGCACAATCAATTTATAGAACCTACTATGAAATATGCGGATATGATTGTGCCTGTTGGAGGAGAAAATAAAGTCGCGATAGACATACTAGTATCAATGATTAAAGAAAAAATTGGGAAATAAGCGGCTCAAAATAGCTTCCTTTTTTTTAAAAACAAAATGCTTTTCTGTTTTAATCATATTACTAACTCCTATTTTAATATTTTCTCAAACAAAAAACACTTACTTTCAGCAGGAAGTTAATTACAACATAACCGTTCAACTTAATGATAAAACACATGAATTATCCGGTTTTGAAACGATTGAATACACCAACAATTCTAAACAATCATTAAACTTCATTTATTTTCACCTTTGGCCAAACGCTTACAAAAATCATAAAACTGCATTAGGACAACAACAGCTTGAAGATCACAACACACTTCTATATTATGCTCCAGAAAACTTAAGAGGATATATAGACTCTCTTGACTTTAAGAGTAAAGAAAACAATTTAAAATGGACGTTAGACTCTACAAACAATGATGTCTGCATCGTTCACCTAACAGAGCCGCTAACCCCAGGAGAAACAATTAATATTACAACACCTTTCCATGTTAAAATTCCTAAAGGTATTTTTTCTAGAATGGGACATATTGGAGAATCATACCAAATAACTCAATGGTTCCCGAAACCTGCTGTTTTCGACAAGGACGGATGGCACCCAATGCCTTACTTAGATCAAGGAGAGTTTTATTCTGAATTTGGAACTTTTGATGTTTTCATTACACTTCCAAAAAACTATGTTGTTGGAGCTACTGGAGATTTGATAAACGGAGAAAATGAAATTAAATGGTTGAATCAAAAAGTAAAGCAAACAGCAGGGATTGAAGAATTTGATTATTATGACATGGAATTCCCAAAATCTTCTGACACATTAAAAACATTACATTATCATCAAAAAAATATTCATGATTTTGCTTGGTTTGCAGATAAACGTTACCACATCTTAAAAGGAGAGATTGAACTACCACACAGTAAACGAAAAATAACTACATGGACAATGTTCACGAACAACGAAGCACATTTATGGAAAAACAGCATTGAGTACTTAAATGATGCCACTTATTATTATTCCCTTTGGAATGGAGATTACCCATACAACCAAATAACAGCTGTTGATGGAGCATTAAGTGCAGGTGGCGGAATGGAGTATCCAAACGTTACTGTTATTGGAGAATCATACGATGCCTTTACTTTAGAAACGACAATTATGCATGAGGTAGGTCACAATTGGTTCTACGGTATTTTAGGTTCAAACGAAAGAGATTATGGATGGATGGATGAAGGGATTAACTCTATGAATGAAAATAGATATATTGAAACAAAATATCCTGAAAGAGGCTTAATGTGGTCCAACAAAGATTCTTCGTCAGCTTATATTTTAGAATGGTTTGATTTAATCCAACACAAACACAAATCCTCCTACTATCTAAGCTATCTTCTTAATGCCAGAAGAAATAAAGATCAAGCGATTAATGAACATTCAGCACACCATACCTCTCTAAATTACGGTGCTATTATTTATGGAAAAACAGCTCTTGCATTCGATTATTTAAAAGCTTATTTAGGCGATGAATTATATGATAAATGTATGCAACAATATTTTAATAAATGGAAATTCAAACACCCTAATCCCAAAGATTTACAAACAATATTTGAAGTAGAAGTTAACAAAGATTTAAGTTGGTTTTTTGATGATTTAATAAAAACTACCAAATATATTGACTACAAAATATCTAAAGCTAAAACTGATAAAATTAACCCTGAAAAAACAATACTTACAATCAAAAATGGAGGTGGAATAAATGGCCCTTTTTCTGTTTCCGGAATTAAGTCAGATAGTATTATTCACACCCAATGGTATTCAGGTTTTTCTAAAAAGGAAACGATAATGTTTAAAACTGGAGATTATGAAAAATATAAGATTGATGCCCAACTTGATATTCCTGAAATTAGCCGAAAAAATAACACTCTTAGATCAAAAGGAGTATTCAAGTCTATTGAACCTTTAAGACTACAATGGTTAGGAAGCATAGAAAATCCTAATAAAACCCAACTTTTCTTCACTCCTATTGCAGGATGGAACGCAAATGATCAAGGTATGATAGGAATGGCTTTTTATAACACTACTTTGCCAGCTAAGAAATTAAGTTATATAGTAGCTCCATTATACGCCAATACATCAAAAAATATAAATGGATACATAAATACTTTCTACCACATTCATCCCAACAACATTTTTCAAGAAGTAAAATTAGGAGCTAGCGCTTCTTCTTTTGCTTATAAAAGAGTTAGGAGTAGCCAGAATTCAAGCGGTAGAGAAATTCTAGAATATTACAAAATAACTCCATCTTTAAAATTCTCTTTCAAAAAGAAAAGGGAACGTCAATTTCATTCTATATCCCTATCTTTTAAGAACAATAATATTATGGAGGAAGAGCAGGTTTGGAAGCGAAATATAGATGGTGCAAACAGCTACAATATTAAACTTCAAAACTTCTACATTAACCAAGCTATTTTAAAAATAACAAACACTCATCCCATAAACCCATTCGATATTAGCGCTGAAATACAACAAGCAAATGACTTTATAAAATTAAACCTCACAACAAACTATCACTTTGCTTACAGAAAAAAGAATACAGGGTTTGACATTAGATTATTTGGTGGGAAATTTTTAAGTAACGACAATGTTGATGGTCGATTTAATTACCAATTAGATGGAAATACTGATTATTTATATGAGCAAATATTCTTGGCCAGAACCCCTACTAGTGCTACTGATGGTTTTTTAACTCAACAATTTGCAGTTAATGATGGTGGCTTTAAAAATAGAGCTATTCCACAATCTGAAAGTGGTTTTATTATAGGAAACAATTGGATTGGAACTATTAATTTAAAAAGTAACCTTATCACAAAACATCTAAGCATTTATGCTGATTATGGTATGGTTAGCAATAACAGCAGTGAAAAATCTAATTTGGCTTACAACTATGGTTTTGCCCTTAATATTATCCCAAAAATATTCGAAATTTACTTTCCTATAAAATCTTCTAGCAAATTTAACCTTCTTAACTATGGTGAAAAAATTAGATTTACATTAAACCTAAACACCCTAAATCCTTTCGAAAAAATAAGAGGAATAGACCTATAATTCTTAACCATTTATTATGTTTAATTTTGTTGTGAATAATGTCTAATCAACCTAAAAATAAAATATACTTTGCTTCCGATTTTCATCTGGGAGCCCCTAATCAAAAAGAGAGTCTTAAGAGAGAAAAACTCATTGTAAAATGGTTAGATGAGATTAAAATTGATGCTAAAGAAATCTATTTAGTAGGTGATGTTTTTGATTTTTGGTTTGAATACAAAAGCGCTATCCCTAAAGGATTTGTTCGATTGCAAGGAAAAATTGCTGAACTTACTGACAGCGGTATTCCTATACATTTTTTCACAGGAAATCATGACATGTGGGCTTTTGATTATTTACCTAAAGAACTTGGCATCACCATATACAGAGAGCCTATCTCAAAAGAGTTTGATGGTAAGAAATTTCTAATTGGCCATGGAGACGGTCTTGGTCCTGGAGACGGGACCTACAAAATGTTAAAAGCTGTTTTTTCTAGTAAAATATGTCAATGGGCTTTTGCTAGGATACATCCTAATTTAGGAATAGGAATTGCTAATGCTTGGAGCAGAAGAAGTAGAAAATCTAACATCACATATGATGAAGTATTTCATGGTGAAGACAAAGAACATTTAGTGCTATATTGTAACGACTATATCAAAAAAGACAAATCAATAGATTACTTCATCTTCGGGCATAGACACCTGCCTTTAGAGGTAAAAATAGGTGAAAAAGCAAAATACATTAATCTGGGAGAATGGATTAAATACAACACTTACGCTGTATTTAACGGAAATGAATTAGAGCTAAAAACCTTCCAATAAGTCTTAAAATTTAGCACAAGGCACAAAGAACTTTCTTCTCTTTCGTTTCTTCTTTTTACTTGCAACCTCGTAAACAATAGATATTTCGTGCGAACCTGCCGAATTAGCTGCCAATCTTGAAATTGTAACATCATAACTGTAACCAATATTCAAATTATAATCTGATAATTTGTAACCCAACACAACAGCTACAGCATCATTATTTAGTACATTATCTTGAGATTTTATCATTGGAATACCTCTATACCATAAACCAAAAACAAGTGGGTCTCTAGTATAATACAAACCTAAATCAAGTTGATCATATTTTTGCTGAGATTTGTAATGCCCTACAACATTAATATAAGTAGAGTTTAACGTTCTTCTGCCTCCTCTTTCCGATAAATTAAACTTATATCCTCCATGTGCCGAAAACTTCATATACAAAGGACTTTCACCATCTCCTAATGATTGATTTGGCTCATTAATATGATTGAATGACATTCCTCCCCAAAAGCTTTCAGAATAAACCAATAAGCCTACTGTAAAATCAGCATAACGAGCTCTATCCACAGTAATATCATCAGATGTTGAGTTACCTGCACCTCCCCGAGATAACTGATCATTAAAAACTAGTTTATTAAAATCAACACCTCGTGTTACATAATTAATTTTTAAAGCTGGCTGAACAAATATTTTACGATCAATTCTAATATGATAAGAATAAAGCAAACCTATTTCAGTGTTTCCCAAATTACCTGAACCAGCCTGCTCTCTAGCAAACAAAAGCCCAATACCACTATTAAATTCTGAAAGATTATAATCATAAGCAAAAGTATATCCAACAAAATGACCAGGGATTCCGGCCCATTGATTTCTATAATTACTCGCAAAACGATGCTCTGCAGTAGCACCTGCAAAACCTGGATTTAAATATAAAGGAGCCGCATTAAATTGGGTAAACTGCATATCTTGACAAGTGCCGCCAAAACAAATCGAAAGCATACTAATGAGTAGTATTGCTTTTTGTTTATAGTTCACCCTTACCTTTCTTTTCTAATTTAAATTCAACACGCTCTATACTATTTACATCAAACTCTAAATCTGCTGTATAAGAATGATATTCATCCGATTCTACAACAATACTATATGTTTTTTCAGGATTAACTAACATTATAAAATTACCTGTATTATCGTTTGATTTATATATACCTTTTACTTTTTTAGATTCATTTTCTATTAGTGTTATTTTAGCTGAAAGAAATGAATTTCCTTTTTTAGCCAATACAATTCCTTTTAAGATATGTTCAGTTACAAATTCATCTTTTAAAACTACTTTATAGATATCTTGCCCACCAAAACCATCCTCTCTAGAGGATGAATAATAACCTATTTTACCGCTTGCTGAAACGACATAAAAAATATCATCTTGAACTGTATTTATTGGATATTTTAAATTTTCTGGGACAGACCAAACTCGTTTTTCATAAACTGTTTTAAAAATATCATACCCCCCCATATTTGTATGTCCTTTAGAACTGAAATAAAGTGTCTTTTTATCTGAATGAATAAATGGAGCATCCTCATCATAAGCTGTATTTACAGTCGGTCCTAAGTTTAATGCTTTACTCCATTTCCCATTAGGAAGTCTCAAAACTTTATAAATATCTTTTCCCCCAAACCCTCCAGGTCTATCGCTTGAGAAAAATAACACCTTATCATCCATTGAAATGGATGCACTTGATTCTGTATATTCCGAATTGATATCTGAACCTAATTTAACAGGCTTTTCCCAATCATCTAAGCCCATTCTACTTTGGTATAAATCACCTGTTTTTAAATCATCAGAAGGTTTAAATAGAAATAGTGATTGTCCATCTGCAGAAAGTCCAACACAAGCATCATTCCCATCAGTATTTACAGCCTCTATAGATCTTGGAGCCATCCAAGCATTGTTCAAATTAATAGACATATAAATATCTTCGAATGGACGCCCATCAGGATCCAATTCCCCTCCTGTACTTCCTTCTCTACGAGAGGTGAAAAACAGTTGCTTTTCATCTGCAGAAATTAAAGGAACATACTCTTCTCCATCGGTATTTATAGTTTTTCCAACATTCTGAATCAGTACATCTCTCTTATCTAAAACAGCTATTTCAGCATATTTTACTTTGGCTACTAAATCATTAATTTCTTCATTTGTTAATTCTTTATTCCCTGAAATTAACTTGTAAGCATTATAATAATTTGATGCTTTTTTAAATTTCATTCCAATATGGGCAATTGAAGCTTTATATCTAAAAAGCTCAAGACTAGTAGAGCTACTAGATTTCAAAAAATGCTCTTCAGCCTTTTTATATTTTTTAATATTATAATTACAAACTCCCATATAATAGTTTAACTCCTTATTCTCTGCATCTTGCATGTATAATAAATTATACATCTTTAACGCTCCATAATAGTTTCCTATTTTGAATTGTTTATTTGCAGCTTTAAATTCTTTACTCTCAGCTTGGCTAAAAGCCGCACAAAACGACAGTAAAAAAATTACAATTACGATATACCTCATTATTCTTAAATATATTACCTTAACAATGTTATGTCTCCAACAAAAGATTCGGACCTACCATCGATATATTTCACGTTAACTTTATAAATGTAAACATCTTGTTTACTTAATTCATTTCTATAATAACCATCCCATCCAATATTTACATCTTTACTTACAAAAAGTAATTCTCCCCATTTATTAAAAATATTCAACTCATATTCCTCAGCACCTATAACAATTGGATGAAAAACATCGTTATCTGTGTCTCCATTTGTAAACAAACCTCCATTACCTCCATTTTCATTGGGTGTAAATGCATTAGGAAATGAAATATCTCCTTCTGTTTTAGCTTCCACAGCACTGGAAAGTATAAATGTATCAATACAATTGTTTGGAGTTGAAGCAATCAACATAATATCATAAACACCTTCTTGTGTATAAAAGTGTTCAGGAAACTCTTCTACAGAAGTATTTCCATCTCCAAAATCCCACAAATATGATGACGCAAAATTTGATAAATTATATAATAAAATTGGTTCTGTTGGAATAAAAACTGTGGTAGGATTAACTGTAAAAAAAGCATTAGGAAGCTGATACACATTTATAATTGATTGTTGCACTTCAACATCTTGACCACCATCACCAAAAACAGTAAGTGTTACCGTATATAGCCCCGGATTAAAATACGTATAACTTGGCTCAAACTGTGTGGAAGTACCCCCATCACCAAAATCCCACAGATATGTATTTCCATACTCAGAGGTATTTGTAAACTGAACCTCCAAAGCTCTACATCCACTTGCTGGACCTTGAAAATTTGACACTGGTACTGGTGGAATTATTTCAATTGTTTGAAGAAAAGTATCGGCACAATTAATACTACTTACAATTAGTTCTATCGGAAAAACACCCCAAGTTGAATACACATGGTTTGGTGGAGTTTGTATAATTGAAGTATCTAAATCCCCAAAATCCCAATGATATTGCCAAGTTCCAATACTCGATGTGTTATTAAATGCTACAGTGGTATTCGGAAACGTTTGTGTTAAAGGGGTTGGTAAAAAAGAAGCTACAGGAGTTGCATAAACCGTAATCGTTTTTTGAATGGTATCAAAGCATCCAAAATTAGATTCAATAATTAAAATTGCAATAAAATTAAGATCAGCACCTGTATTATTTATGTATTGGTGAGAAGGGTTTTGATTATTATTAACTGGGCTTCCATCTCCAAAATCCCATGAATAATTTGTAATGTTTCCAACCGAAACATTTGTAAAATCAACATCTAAAGGACTACAACCTAAAGTATCTGAATTATACAATGCAGTAACTTCAGGATAAACATCAATACTTTGAAACGCAGTATCTCTACATCCTTTATCTGTTTCTGCAATTAGCATTACATCACTTGTAATTGAGCTTCCTGATGTGTTATTAAAAATATGACTAACAATTGGGACAACTGCATTACTTGTATCTCCATCATCAAAACCCCAATGAAAAAATGTTCCTCCAATAGATGTATTAGTAAAATTTACCGGCAATGGAGAACATCCATTATTTACATTTGATGTGAACTGAGCTGTAGGATTAGGAAAAACAAGAACTTGTGCAGTACTCGTATCAATACATGAAGCTGGATTATTAGCAAATAAACTAAATGCTGATGATGCAATTAATTGAACAGTAAGTGGTAAATTATTAGTTGTAGTGTTAATATAACTATGTGTAGGATTTGGAATAAATTCGTTTGGAGAACCATCTCCAAAATCCCACTCCCAAGAGTTTGCAATACCTAAACCAACAAAAGGAAAATTAACCAATAACGGGCTACAACCTGAATCTGGTGCTGTTGTAAAATTAAAAACTGGCTCTGGATAAACAATAACACCTGAAAAAGCGGTATCGGTACAACCATTTGCACCTGTAACTACTAGCCTAACAATATTTGTATCCTGAAACTGTGTCAAATTATTATAAGTATGAATTGGTGACTGACTATTATCAAAAGGTGTACCATCTCCAAAATCCCATTCATAGTTTAAGCCAGGAGTAGTAACTCCATTAAAACTAACAATTAAAGGTGCACAATTTAAAACAGCATCATCAGTAAAAGAAGCTGTTGGCTTTTGCAATACTGTTATTGTTTCATAAGTTGTATCAACACAACCAAATAATGTCTGAGCAATTAATTGTATTGTATAAGTTGTATCAAATCCAAAATTATTTTGAAAAACATGAGTTGGATTAGTCATTGTTGTAGTATCTCCATCTCCAAAATTCCAAGAAAAATTCACAGCATTTACAGTAGATGTGTTAGTAAAATTAACGAGTAATGGTGCACAACCAACCGAAACATCAGTGGTGAAACTAGCAACAGGAACAGTCTCTACTGTTACCTGAATTGTATCTGCAGCCGAACAAAATGCTGTACTTACCACCAACTCAACATCAACCATTCCTGCAGTTAAATAAGTATGAGTTGGATTTTGGGCTACACTTGAATTACCATCTCCAAAATCCCAACCCCAAGTAATAATAGGGTCACCTATCGCACTTGTTGATAAATCAGTAAATGCAGCCAAATCATTCTGACAAACACTTGTAGGGGAAAATGCTGGAATCGGAGATTCAAAAACATTTATTATTCGTGTTAATGAATCGGAACAGCCATTTGCGCTACTTACACTTAACTTTGCATTATAATTTCCTGAAGCATTATAAAATTGAGCTGGAGGAGTTTGTAAAATACTGGTATTCCCATTATCAAAATCCCAATTCCAATTAACTACATCTACTGATGAAAAATCAGTAAAACTAACAGTCAAACTGTCACAACCATTATTGTTATCAAAATTAAAATTAGGTACTGGACTTGGCAAAACATGTAAAGGAATAGTAGCCGTATCAGTACAACTAGCAGTTCCACCGCCAATAAATGCAGCAATTTGAATTATAAAATCTCCTGAAAAATTATAGGTATGGTCTACAGTAGCAGCACCTAAAGCATTCCATCCAGATCCATCACCAAAATTCCAGAAAAATGTATTTGCACCTCCTCCTGATAAATTATTAAACGAAACATTTTCTCCTTGGCAAATGGTATCTTTTGCTATTGATAAATTAGCTGTTGGTGGCGGTACAATTTGAATGGTAATATAAGCCGTATCTCTACCACAAAAGCTACTATCAACCAACATAGCAGTATAAGTTCCAATTCCCGGATATTCTAATGGCAATGGGAATGTAGGAGGCCAAGCTGTCCAATCAATTATTGAATCTGTTCCTTGCCCCCAATAATCTCCCAAATTCCAATATTCATAACGCTGAGCAATATTCCCCTGAGCGAAACAATTTCTATCGGTAGTATTTTCTAACGTAACTTGAGTATCAGGGTAGCATAACAAAGTTGCTGAGGCTGTAATTGCTGCATCATCAATATCCCATATTCGAATTGGCCCAAAAGTAGCGGTACTTTGCCCTCCCTGAGTTGTGTTACATACGTTTTCTGCAGTTAAAATTACTTGAGTTTGACAATTTACAGTAGTTGGTTGGTATGTATGTGTAATTGTTTGTCCTGCATTGGTATTATTAAATGTTAGTATTGGAGAACCATCTCCAAAATCCCAAGTAAAAACAGTATTAGTAGAAACATCTGTTGATGAATTTATAAAATCTAAACTTCCTGGAGCACAAGTACTGGTTAAACCACCGAATGGTATTTGTATAGAAGCATTAGAAGGCTCTTCCATCACTACCTGCCCAACTACAACACATGGAACATCTGGCAAAGTTATAGTAACTGTATAATTTGCAACTGCAGCTGCATAATTATGAGTAATTGAAGTGTTTGCTAACCATCCGTTTCCAGTTGTATTTAGAGAGCCATCACCCCAATTTATTGTGTAATTACCAATATTTAGCTCAGGAATTAGGTTAAGATTATATGCAGCACCATTACAGCTAACGTATTGAGGTGTAGCGGATAAATTACCTTGAAAATCAAAAAACTGAGAGCATTGAGCTAATGATTTACTCCCAAAAAGAGTAAGTAATACAAATAAAAAAATAGATGAATACTTATAAGACATAATTTTGAATACGTAAATATGCAAAAAAAGGTACAGCTTTCCCAGAATTTTAAGTAGTAAAATTTGTTTGACATCTATTATCGAGTTTTCATTTAAACTAATTACTTTTAACCTCACACTTTTTTAATTAAATAATATGAATATTTTCGAAAATAAATATGCCCAGCACATTATTTCAATTCTTATTTTATTAATCGTTACTACTGTTTATTTTTATCCAGAAACTCAAGGAAAAAAAATATTAAGTCATGACCAAGTTAGTTCTGTAGCTGCTGCAAAAGAGATTAATGATTATGCTGAAAAAGGTGACAAAATACTTTGGACAAGTAAAGTGTTTTCTGGAATGCCAGCGTTTCAAGTTGCATATTCTGTAAATGAAAATTTACTATTATGGGTTTATAAAACCCACCTCCTTCTCCCTAAAAGTTTATGGCTCTCCTTCATGCTAATGTTTGGATTTTATCTTTCTCTATCTATTTTAGGGCATCCCACAGGAATCCGTTTATTAGGAGCAATAAGTTTTGCTTTATCTACCTGGTTCTTACTTTCAATTGAAGCAGGACACTCTACAAAAATGATTACCATTGCTTTTATTCCACCACTCATTGCCTCTATTTTAATTTCTTATAGAGGGAAATGGCTTTTAGGCGGAGTGTTAACCAGCCTATTTTTAGGTCTAGCTATTATGGCTAGTCATATTCAAATTCTTTATTACACTGTTTTTTTTATTGCAATATTATTTGGTGTAAAACTATTTAAAGCACTAAAAGAAAAACAAATACAAGTATTTTTAAAAAGAACAATAATTTTAATAGGATTTGGGTTGTTAGGCGTTCTTCCAAACATCACATTATTATGGACAACTTATGACTATGGAAATTCTTCTACACGAAATGGGAAGTCTGAGCTTACTCAAGAAGCAAATCAAAAACAAGGATCTGGTTTAGATTTAAACTATGCTATGGCTTGGAGCTATGGTCAAGCCGAAACATTTAACCTACTAATACCTGGTTTATATGCTCCAGGTGCAGTTCTAAATAAAGACTCGGAAACTTATAGTGAATTTGCAAAAAAAGGGGTCCCTAAAGGTCAAATAAAAGATTATTTAAAAGGAATTCCAATGTATTATGGAACTCAAAGCACACCAACAGGACCTTCATACATGGGAGCAGGCTTAATATTTTT
>Ga0206123_10001776_pt1 | contig 19721 bp, 19 predicted proteins | sample Helgoland_Spring_2_FD_160086 | JGI IMG/M metagenome (GOLD analysis project Ga0206123, IMG submission 160086) | Pelagic subsurface seawater microbial communities from Kabeltonne, Helgoland, North Sea - Helgoland_Spring_Bloom_20160316_1 | ecosystem: Environmental > Aquatic > Marine > Epipelagic ...
CCATGGACGCCGCCGGCTTCGCCGACTATCTGGCCGAGCTGTGCGACCGCTACCCGATCATCTCCATCGAAGACGGCATGGACGAATCCGACTGGGACGGCTGGAAGACGCTCACCGACAAGCTCGGCGACAAAATCCAGCTGGTGGGCGACGACCTGTTCGTCACCAATACCAAGATTCTGCAGCGCGGTATCGACGAGCACATCGCCAACTCGATTCTGATCAAGTTCAACCAGATCGGCTCCCTGTCGGAAACCCTGGACGCCATCAAGATGGCCAAGGACGCCGGCTTCACCGCGGTGATCTCCCACCGCAGCGGTGAGACCGCCGACACCACCATCGCCGACCTGGCGGTGGCCACCGCCGCCGGTCAGATCAAAACCGGCTCGCTGTGCCGCTCCGACCGGGTGGCCAAGTACAACCGGTTGATCCGCATCGAGGAGGAACTGGGCCGTGCCGCCTATAACGGGCGCAAAGAGTTCCGGTTCCTGGGCTGACGCCAGCATGGCCGGCCGTAGCGTTCCGTTCCCCGGCCGTGGTCAGGCGCCGTGGGGCGCGCGATGAAAGTGTCGCCCGCCCGCCAGGTGGTGCTGGCCGTACTGGCGCTGGTGCTGCTGGTGTTGCAGGCGCGGCTGTGGTTCGGCGAGGGCAGCCTGCGCCACGTGGCCAGCCTGGAGCGGCAGGTGGAAGTGCTGAATGCCAAGAACGCCGAACTGGCCGAGCGCAACCGCCTGCTGGCCGCCGACGTGCGTGACCTGAAAGAAGGCACCGAAGCGGTGGAGGAGATCGCCCGCAAGGATCTCGGCATGATCCGTGACGGCGAAAGCTTTTTCCTGATCGTGGAGCCCCAACAGGACCCGGACCGTGACTGAGCGCCGCTCTCTATCCTTGCCGCCTCCCTTGTTCGCCGTGGTGCCCGCCGCCGGTGTCGGCGCGCGCATGGGCGCCGGGCTGCCCAAGCAGTACCTGACCCTGCAGGGCCGCACCCTGGCCGAGCATACCCTGGGCCGGCTGCTGGCCTTCGCGCCGTTGCAGGCGGTGGTGGTGGCGGTGGCCGACGGCGACCCCTGGTGGCCGGAACTGGCGGTGGCCGGCCATCCCCGCGTCACCAGCGTCACCGGCGGCGACAGCCGCGCCCGGTCGGTGCTGGCCGGAGTGGCGGCGGTGCTGGAGCGGGCGCCGGACGCCCGCGTACTGGTGCATGACATGGCGCGGCCGCTGGTGCGGCTGTCCGATATCCAGGCGTTGCTCGACCATGACGACCGGGGCGACGGCGCGATCCTGGCGCGGCCGGTCACCGACACCATCAAGCAGGCGGACGCCGACACCCGCATCCGCGCCACCCTGGACCGGTCGCTGATCTGGCGGGCGCTCACCCCCCAGCTGTTCGACGCCCGCCGTCTGCACGACGCCCTGCTCAGCGCCCTGCGCGACGATCCCGAGGCGATCACCGACGAGGCCTCGGCGCTGGAAGCGGCCGGCGCCCGGCCGGCGCTGGTGGCCGGCCACGCCGACAACATCAAAATCACCGTCCCGGAAGATCTGGCGCTGGCGCGCTTTTATCTCCGGGCCCAGGAAGAGGAAGGGCTGGCATGGCAATTCGTATAGGCCAGGGGTTCGACGTGCACGCCTTCTGCGAGGGCGACCATGTGATGCTGGGCGGTGTGCGCATTCCCCACGAGCGCGGCCTGAAAGCCCACTCCGACGGCGACGTGGCCCTGCACGCCCTGGCCGACGCGCTGCTCGGCGCCCTGGCGCTCGGCGACATCGGCCACTACTTTCCGGATCACGATGAGCGCTGGCGCGGCGCCGACTCCGGCGGCCTGCTGCGGGCGGTGATGGACGGCGTCAGCACCGCCGGCTGGCGCATCGGCAACCTGGACCTGACGGTGATCTGCCAGGCGCCCAAGCTGGCCGACCATATCGCCCCGATGCGGCGCCGCATCGCCGGCCTGCTGGACTGCGGCATGGATCAGGTGTCGGTGAAGGCCACTACCACCGAGCGGCTCGGGTTCACCGGCCGGGGCGAGGGCATCGCCGTGCAGGCGGTGGTGCTGCTCACCCACGAGGACCAATGAGCCGCGACGCCGACCTGCCGGCGCCGTTGCCGGCCACGCCCGCCGCCCACGGCGGCCCCTTCGGTAAAGCGCTGCTGCGCGCCGGCTTCGAGGATTTCCGCGTCACCGAGATCATGAACGTGGTCCCGGAAGGCGAGGGCGAGCACCTCTGGCTGGAGGTCGAGAAAACCGACTGGAACACCGAGGATGTGGCCCTGTGGCTGGCGAAACAGGCCGGCATCCACCGCCTTGCGGTGGGCTACAGCGGTCTCAAGGACCGCCGCGCCGTGACCCGTCAGTGGTTCAGCCTGCACTTGCCCGGCAAACCGGACCCGGAATTCGCCTGGCCGGGGGGGCTGGCCGTCCTGCAGGCGCGCCGCCACCGGCGCAAGCTGAACCGGGGCACCCACCGCGGCAACCGCTTTGAGATCGTGCTGCGCGAGCTGGACGTGGACCGGGAGGCCCTGGAGCGTACCTTGCATACCCTTTCCGAGCGCGGCGTGCCCAATTACTTCGGCGAGCAGCGCTTCGGCCGCGGCGGTTCCAACTGGCAGCGCGGTCAGGAGTGGTTGCTGGGTGGTGAAGCGCCGCGCAAACGGGCGCTGCGCGGTATCTGGCTGTCGGCGGTGCGCAGCGGCCTGTTTAACCGGGTTCTCGCGGAGCGGGTGCGCGAGGGCGTCTGGGACCGGCCCCTGGACGGCGATATTCTCCAGCCCCGTGACAGCCGTGGTCTGTTCGAGGCCGACCAGGACGACAACGCCGAGGCTCGGGTGGCCGCCGGCGAGGTCCACCCCACCGCCCCTTTGCCGGGGAAGGCGGGCATGGCATCATCGGCGGCTTGTCGGCAACTGGAAGCGCGGGCCCTGCGCGGCTGTGACGCCCTGATCGAAGCGCTCGCCGGGGAAGGGGTGGAGGCCGCACGCCGGGCCACGCGGTTGCCGGTGAATCGCTTACAATGGGCCTGGAGCGGCGGCGTGCTGACATTGGGGTTTGATCTGCCCACCGGCGCGTTCGCCACCACGGTGCTCGCCGAGTTGGTGGAAACACGTACGCCGGTTAACGACAATTAAAACGTTCGGCGCGTCATTGGATTTGGGGATGCATTAACACACATGAACACAGAGCTGCGCGGTATTGGCATGACGTCGGCACGGACCCGGGAACGGCTCATCAGCCGCCTGCGGGACGCGGGCATTAAGGACGAGCGCGTCCTCGAGGTGATCCGCAACACCCCCCGTCACCTGTTTATCGACGAGGCCCTGGCGCACCAGGCCTACGACGATACCGCCTTGCCTATCGGTTACGGCCAGACCATCTCCCAGCCCTGGGTGGTGGCGCGCATGACCGAGCTGCTGATCGCCGACCGGGTACCCCCCAAGGTGCTGGAAATCGGCACCGGCTGCGGTTATCAGACCGCCGTGCTGGCCGCGCTCTGCGAGCAGGTGCATTCGGTGGAGCGGATCCGCCCGCTGCAGGATCAGGCGCGCCGCCGGCTGATCAGCCTGGGCATGGCGCGGGTGCAGCTCAAGCACGCCGACGGCGGCTTCGGCTGGAAAGCCGCCGCCCCTTTCGACGGCATTCTGGTGGCCTGCGCGCGCCCGGATATTCCCGATGAACTGCTCGGCCAACTGGCCGACGGCGGCCGTCTGGTGATGCCGGTGGGCGACCGGGTGCAGAAGCTCACCGTGGTGGAGCGCCACGGCGACGAGATCACCACCCGGGCGCTGGACACGGTGCGCTTCGTACCGTTTCAACGGGGCGTGCAATGAGCGGGCCCTGGCGTCCCGGCCTGTTCCTGCGGGGTATGGCCATGGGCGCCGCGGACGTGGTACCCGGGGTGTCCGGCGGCACGCTGGCGCTGATTACCGGTATCTATCAGGAACTGATCGACACCCTCGGCGGCATCGGCCCGCGCCTGCTGGGCGTATGGCGGCGGCAGGGCTTCGTGGCGTTCTGGCGGGCCGGCAATTTTACCTTCCTTTGCACGCTTTTAGCGGGAATCCTCACTAGCATTGCGCTACTGGCCCGGATGATCGGCTGGCTGCTGGAGACTCACCCGGTGCCGGTATGGGCGTTCTTTTGTGGTCTGATCCTGGCCAGCATCGTGATGGTGCTCAAGCCGCTGCGACAGCGCGGGGTGACGCAGGGCGTGGCCTTTGTAATCGGCACCACACTGGCGGCGCTGATCGCCCTGGCCCCCGGCCTGGGCGCTTACCCGGTGTCGCCACTGATCTTTTTCCTCGGCGGTGCTCTGGCGATCTGCGCGATGATCCTGCCGGGCATCTCCGGCAGCTTTATTCTGCTGCTGCTGGGGTTGTATCCCTCGGTGCTGGCCGCGGTGGAGCAGGGCGATTGGCCGTTGCTGCTGGCGTTCATGGCCGGCTGTGCCTGTGGTCTGCTGGCGTTCGTGCGGCTTTTGAAATGGCTGCTGGCGCGCCATCACGACACCGTGATGGCACTGCTAGGCGGCTTCATGGCCGGCTCCCTGGTGAAGTTGTGGCCCTGGCGGCTGAGCGCCGAAGGCGGGGTCGGCGACCGCTGGTTGTGGCCGGCGGAGTACGCCCGCGCGGTGCAGGGTTCCAGCGACCTGGCCGCGGCCCTGGTGATGATGGCGGTGGGTCTGGTGTTGGTGTGGTTACTTTCTTTTGCCGCCCCCGGGCATAATGAGGTCACTGAAACGGACGAGTAACCTTTTGCGTGTTTTGCTCTCCACATTGTTGTCGCTGTGCCTGTGCGGTTGCGCGGTAGGAAACCCGCCGCCGGTGGTGGATATCTATCAGCGCGACAGCAAGGCCACCAAAGTGACCTCGGGAAGCCATCGGGTAACACGTGGCGAAACCCTGTATTCCATCGCCTGGCGTTACGGCTGGGATTACCGGGCGCTGGCCGAGGCCAACGACATCAGCGCGCCGTACACCATCTATCCCGGTCAAACGCTCTCCTTCGCCGGCGGGCCCAAGCAGGCCACCCGGCCGTCCCGCCCGGCCGCCTCGTCGAGCAGTGCCCCCGCCAGGTCGTCATCTTCGTCGTCCGGTTCCGCCCGGGCGGAACCGGCACCGCCGCCGCCGAAGCCCAGGCCGAGCACCAACACCGGGCCGGTGAACTGGCAGTGGCCGGCCTCCGGCGAGGTACTGGAGCGCTTCTCCACGGCTTCCGGGGGGCGCCGGGGCATCACCATCGGCGACCGCGAGGGCAGCCCGGTGCGCGCCGCCGCCGACGGGCGCGTGGTCTATCGGGGCAGTGGTCTGACCGGCTACGGCAACCTGCTGATCGTCAAACACAACGACCGCTGGCTGAGTGCCTACGCCCATAACAGCAGTCTGCTGGTCAAGGAAGGGGATCGGGTCAGCGCCGGCGACAAGATCGCCACCATGGGGGCCAGCGGCACCTTCCGCACCCAGCTCCATTTCGAGATTCGCAAGGATGGCCAGCCGGTGGACCCGCTCACCGTGCTGCCGAACCGGTCCTGATATGAACGCCGATACCGAAAGCCAGCAACGCCGACTCCTGACTCTGGCCGCCAGTGCCTCGGTGGCCACCGCTCTGGTGCTGATCGCGGTGAAAACCGTGGCCTGGATGATGACCGGTTCGGTGAGCCTGCTGGCGTCGCTGGTGGACTCGGTGATGGATTCCCTGGCGTCGCTGATGAACTTCGCCGCGATCCATTACTCGCTGGTACCCGCCGACGACGAGCACCGGTTCGGCCACGGCAAAGCGGAAGCCCTGGCCGGCCTCGGCCAGGCGGTGCTGATCGGCGGCTCGGCGCTGTTCCTGCTCAAGGAGGCGGTGCTCAAACTGATCGAACCGGCGCCGCTGGAGGCCACCGCCCTGGGCGTCGGGGTGATGGTGTTCTCGATTGTGCTCACCGCCTTGTTGCTACTGCTGCAGCGCTACGTGGTACGCCGCACCGGCTCCACCGCCATCGACGCGGACGCGCTCCATTATGTGTCCGACCTGGCGGTCAACCTGGGCATTATTTTTACGCTGATCGTGGCCGGCTACGGGTTCGAGGAGATCGACGGCATCGTCGGTCTGGCGATCGCGCTCTATATCCTGCGTTCCGCCTGGAAAATCGGTTCGGACTCCACCCAGTTGCTGCTCGATCATGAGCTGCCCGGTGAGGTGCGTGACGTGATCAGCGCGGTGGTCGCCGAGCAGGAAGACGCGCTCGGTTTCCATGATCTGCGCACGCGCCAGTCCGGGCGCACCCAGTTCATCCAGCTGCACGTCGATATGGACGAGACCTTGTCGCTGCGCGACGCCCACGACCTCGGCGAGCGCATCCGCGCCGGCATCGTCGAGCACTACCCGGCGGCGGAAGTGATCATCCACCACGACCCCGTCGCCGAGCGCCCCCACGTGCCCATCGACGACCACCACTAGCGACCCCTTTGGGGTGGGGCCCTCCAGCAGGGCCGCGGGTCATGGCACGGATTGTGCGAGCGGGCCTCGCCCGCGAAAGGCAAGCCAAGCTTGCCGGCAGGATCCCAGAGGCTTTTCTCTCCAGAAAGCCCGCACCGGGATCGGGTGTGCCCGTCCAGGACACGCTGCAAGTACATCCCTGTAAGCTCGACCGCAGCGGCGGACCGTTTTGGCCATCCCTGGCCAAAGACGGTCCTGGACGGGCACACCCGATCCCGGTGCTCCTTGGAAGATTCGCCGCCACAAACCCCACTTCGTAGAAAGGTCCGAGAGGTTTTTCTGACCCGTGGCGGTTCCGCTGCCCAGTGAGCGGGGCAATGGTGGTGCCTGGAGGGACCTATTTGGCCATGGATGGCCAAATGAGAGCGGCCAGGGATGGCTTGAGCGATCCCGGAAGGCACCACCATTGCACCGCGTCCCGGATACGGAGCACCGAACACCGGAACAATAAAAGTCTCTGGCATCCCGCCGGGTGGCTAAAAGCCACCCTTTCGCGGGCGGGGCCCGCTCGCACAGGGCTATTACTCCGCCATGTTCGTGGTCGGCCCGGCGCGGAGCTTGGGTTTGACGCTCATCAGCAGCGCCGGCAGCAGGGTCAGGTTGCTGAGCAGCGCCACCAGCATGGCCAGGCCGGTGAGCAGGCCGAAGTAGACGCTGGGGTTGAAGTTGGACAGCGACAGAATCGAGAAGCCGGCGATGATCACCAGGGAGGTGTAGTACATCGCCTTGCCGATGGAGCCGTGGCAGCGGCGCACGGTGGCGCGGTAGTCGCCGTCGCGGGGCAGCTCCTCGTGGAAGCGGTGCACGTAGTGGATGGTGTCGTCCACGGCGATGCCGATGGTGATGGCGGTGATGGTGATGGTCATCAGGTCCAGCGGCAGGCCGATCCAGCCCATCAGGCCGAGCACCGAAGCGGCGCTCACCAGGCTCGGCACCATGCTGATCAGCGCCACCGGCAGCGATCGGAACAGCACCAGCAGCATCAGCATGATCGCCGCGAACACATAGCCCAGGGTTTTGATCTGCGAGTCGAACAGGCTCTGCAGCATGTTGTTGTAGAGCACCATGGCGCCGGTGAGGTGCAGTTGCTCCGGCTGCAGGTCGAATTTTTCCAGCATGTCGGCGCGGATCTGTTCCAGCAGCTGGTTGCGGTTGAGGCCCTTGTAAGAGTCCACCACGCGCACGCTGATGCGGATCTGGCGGCCGTCGTCGGACAGGTAGGGGCTCACCAGTTGGGAGCGCAGGTCGTCGGGAATGAAGCTGGCGAGCAGCATCAGCTGTACGTAGCTGAGCGGGCCTTCGTTGATTTTTTTGGCCACCTCGTAGGTGGTGGCGATGGACAGCACCTTGCCGGTTTCCGGCAGGGATTCCAGGTAGCGCTCCATTTCGATAATGCGGTCCAGCCGCTGGGGCGTGTACCAGTAGGCGCCTTTCAGGTTGGGGCCGTCGCTGGCGCGGGCCTGGCCGGCGGTGCCGCTATCGGCGAAGGGATCATCGCCGGCGGGTTCGCCGAAGCCGTCGTCACCGCTCGACGCGAAGGGGTCGTCCTCCACCGCGCCGAAGCCGTCATCGCCGTTGGCACCGGCGCCGCCGCCGTCGTCGGCGAACGGATCCGCTTCCACCGCCTCGAAGCCGTCGACGCTTTGTGCCGCGTCGCCGCTGTCCTGTTGCGTGGCGCGCGGGGTGTTGTCGGCCTGTTCTTCCGGGGCGTCGATGACGATATCCAGCGGCGTGGTGCCGCCCAGCTTGCGGTCGATCTGCAGCATGCCCTGGTAGATTTCGGTGTCTTCCTGGAAGTAGTCGATAAAGCGGGTTTCCACCGTCAGCCGGGTCATGCCCCAGACCGCGGCGATCAGCGCCAGCCCGGTGAGCAGCAGCAACGGTAACCGGCCGCGGTCGGCGAAGCCGGCGAAGGCGAGGGTGATGCTTCGCGTCAGGTCACGACCCTGGCGCGGCCGGCCCGGCGACAGCGGCGCGAGCAGAGCGGGGAACAGCAGAAAGCAGGTCACCAGCGCGACGCCGATGCCGATGGTCATCATCCAGCCGAAGTCGATCACCGGGCGGATGTCGCTGATCACCAGCGAGGAGAAGCCGACCATGGTGGTGAGCACCATGTAGATGCTCGGGCGCATCATGTGGGCGGCGGTTTCCTTGAGCAGCCAGGCCTGGTCGGCGTCCGGGTTTTCCTCATGGAGTTCCCGGTAGCGCACCGTCAGATGGATGGTGATCGACATGGTGATGATCAGAAGCAGCGACAGATAGTTGCTGCTGATCACGGTGACTTTCCAGTCCATCCAGCCGAGCCAGCCGGTCACCGCCAGGGCGGTCACCGCGCAGCAGGCCAGCGGTACCACCACCCAGCGCGGGCGACGGAAGATCAGGAACAGGGTGAGCACCAGGAAGATCAGCATGCCCAGGCCGAACACCTTCAGGTCGGACTCGATAAATCGGATCATGTCCGAGGCGATCATCGGCACGCCGCCCAGGAACAGCTGCGCCTGGTCCCGGTAGCCGTCCATGATGCCGCGAATTTCGCTGACTTCCTGCTGGGTGCGGGCCTGCACCTGGCTGTGGTAGTCGCTGAACTCGGCGGCGACCTGTTCCAGCTGCTCCGCTTCCTGATCGCTCAGCTCGCCGGCGCGCTCGCTCTCGCGCAGGGCGTTACGCCGGTTGAGCAGCTCATAATAGCGTTCGTCCCGTTCGAAGGTGAGCAGCAGGGCGGTGGTGCCGCCGTCCTCGCTGACCAGCAGGTCCTCGTAGAGCGGGTTCTCTTCGGTGAACTCCTGCTTGGCCAGGCCCAGGTCCACGCCCGGGTCACGCAGCGTGCGGTAGCCGTCGGACAGGTCGGTGAACGCCACCTTGGGGCTGAACAGCAACGGCACGTCGAGGAAACTGTACACCGAGCCGACCCGGTCCACGCCTTTCAGTTCGTCCTGCAGCGCCTGAATATGGCGCAGGGTGTCCTGCTGGAACAGCGGCCGGTCCTTGGGGGTGTAGGTGACCACCACGAAGTCGCTGCCGCCGTATTGCTTGGCGATCTCCCGGTAGTATTCCAGCGCCTTATCGTTTTCCAGCGTCAGGGATTCCGCCGACGCATCCAGTTTGAAGTCGGTGGCCTGCCAGGCCGCCACCGCGCACAGCGCGCCCACGGCGGCGAGCCAGAACATAGGATGGCGAAGAACCAGCCGGCAATAGGCGCGAAACAATCGAGACGTCATCAAGAATCCCTAGAACATGGCGGCGAATTCGCGGGCGAAGCGCTGATCGAAGCGATGGATCAAGCGGCCCGCGGGCAGCGTCAGCAGGGTCATCAGCCCTTCGGACCACTCCTCCTGATGGACCCGGCAGCCACCCTCACCATCGTCGATAAAGGTGAAACGGTGCGTGATGCTGGCCATGGGCAGCTCCAGCCCCCAGGCGATGGATTCGTTTTCGCGGTATTCCTGGATGCGCACCACCACCGGCGCCGGCGGCAGACGGGGCAGGTCGGCCACGAACAGCAGCGCGGCGCCTTCGCGCCACTCACCGCCGAACAGGCGCGCATGGCGAACCACGGAACACCAGTCCGCCCAGCCGTTCACCTGGCTGAACAGGGAAAAGGCCTGGCGCCGTGACGCCCGGGTCTCGGTGACTTCGTCGATGAAGTAACGTTTCAGCATGCGGTCCTCGTGACGGGCGTATTCGTGACGGGGGTAAGAGTACCCATCATGGGGCCGCGCCACCAGTTCCGGCGCGGGTTGAATCGGGCCATTCGCCTTTGGTCCGCTTGACCGCCGGCACGCCTCTGCCTAGCGTCGACAAAAAAATAACAAAAGGAACCCTCATGGTGGATCAACCGCTGCCGGCGGGCACGGCCCCCGGTTTGCTCGATATCGTCCTGCGTGGCCGCCCGGATCGGGCGACTCTGTTCCAGCAGGCCGGGTTGGACGCGGATACCGTCGCCGGCGGCGACGGCCACCTGACCTCCGCGCAACTGGACGCGCTACTCGGCACCGCCTTTACGCAAGCCGGGGACCCGCTGTTCGGGCTGCGCGTGGGGCGCGCCAACCATTACCGCGACCTGGGGCCGCTGGGCGCCTTGATGGCCGCCTCCGAGACCCTGGAGCAGGCCCTGCTGGTATTGCTGCGTTACCGGGAACTGATGCTGCCCTATCTGGCGCTGGCGCTGCGCCGCGGGGAACACCAGTGCACCCTCACGGTGAGCGGCGGCGAAGCGCTCGCCGTTACCCACACCCGCGCCCATAACGATCTGCTGCTCGCCACCCTGGTGGCCCTGGGCCACTCGCTGCTGGGTGGGCGCATGCCGATTCAGCGGGTGGCGTTCCGCCATCCTTGCCCGCCCGATCAGGAGCTGGATGAGTACCGGTCGTTTTTCCGTTGCGCGCTGGAGTTCGACCAGCCGGCCAACGCCCTGGTGTTTTCCCCGGCGTTGCTGGGGCACAGCCTGCCCGCCTCCGATACCGCGCGGCGGCGGGACCTGGAACGGACCGCGGACGAAAAGCTACAGGCACTGCGGCGGGTCGGCGGCGTGACCGGCCAGGTGATCGAGCAGCTGCACGCCGGCCTCGGCGAGCGGCCCCTGACCGTGCATCTGGTCGCCGATCGGCTGGACATGACGGCGCGTACCCTGCAGCGCCGGCTGCACCACGAAGGCGCGCAGTTCGCCCGCCTGCGCGACCAGGTGCGCATGGAGTACGCCTGCCGGCGGTTGCGCCGCGGTGACTGCGACATGCCGCAGCTGGCCCGCCGTCTGGGTTTTTCCGACATCGCCAATTTCTACCATGCGTTCCGGCGCTGGACCGGTTGCGCGCCCGGCGCCTACCGCAAAAATCAGGTGCGCCGCCGCTGAACCCTTACGGTTTTCGCGCCGCCCCGGCTCTCTTACCATAGCGCCATGATAACCAGTGAACGGATCCAGGCGGCCCTGGCGGCCCGCCACGGCCTGCCGGTGCGGCATTGCCGGGTGGACGCCCTGGGCGGCGGCGACACCGGTGCCACCTTCCAAGTCGATTTGAACGGCCGACCGGCGTTTCTTAAATGGCTGCCCGACGTCGATGCCCTGGACGCGGAGGCGGACGGGCTGGCGGCGCTGGCCAAGGCGATCCGGGTGCCCGAGGTACTGGACCACGGCGACCTGGCCGGAGGGCGGGCGTTATTGCTGGAGTGGCTGCCGTTGGCGGCACCCGGCGAGCCGTTCTGGCCCGCGCTCGGCCGTGCCCTGGCCGCCTTGCACGGCGTGGAGGGTGAACGCTTCGGCCATCACCGGGACAACTGGATCGGCGCCAACCCGCAATACAACAGGCCGGACACTGACTGGCCGCGCTTTTTCGTTGAACAACGGCTGCTGCCGCAACTGCGCTGGGCCCGTGACCGGGGCCTGGAGGCCGCGGTGGGCGAGCGGCTGGAGCGGGTCATGGCGCGGGTGCCGGCCTGGCTGGCGGGCCTGAGCGTTCGTCCGGCGCTGGTGCACGGCGATCTCTGGCGGGGCAATGTGGGCACCCTGGCGGGCGACCGCCCGGTGGTGTTCGATCCGGCGGTGTACTACGGCCACGCCGAGGTGGACCTGGCCATGCTGTCGTTGTTCGGCCGGGTACCGGAGACGTTTTACCGGGCCTACGGGCAAAACCCCCGGGCGGTGGATTTTCAGCATCGCGTCCGGCTTTACAACCTGTATCATTTGCTCAACCACTTCAATCTGTTCGGCGGTGGCTATGCCGGCGCCGTAGCCGACAGCGCCACCGCCTTGCTGCGTGACTGAGATAGCCGATGCACATCGTCGCCGACGAAAACATGCCCGCCCTGGATGACTTTGAGCGCTTGGGGCGGGTGACCCGCGTGGACGGGCGAAGTCTGACGCGGGCCGACCTGCGCGACGCGGACATCCTGCTGGTGCGCTCGGTGACGCCGGTCACGGAAGCCTTGCTGGCCGATACACCGGTGCGGTTCGTGGGGTCCGCCACCATCGGCACCGACCATGTGGATCTGGACGCCCTGGACCGGCTGGGCATCGCCTTTGCCTGCGCGCCCGGCTGCAACGCGCGGGCGGTGGCGGAGTACGTGCTGCAGGCGTTGCTGATGGCCAGCCAGCACCACGGGCGCCCGCTGCGGGGCAGCACCGTGGGCGTGATCGGTCTCGGCAATGTGGGCGGCCTGGTGGCGGCCTGGCTGCGCGCGCTGGATGTGAAGGTGCTGGGGTGCGACCCGCCGCTGGCCCGCGCCGGCCGGGTGGCCCCGGTGTCGCTGGAGGAAGCGCTGGCGGCGGACGCCGTCACCCTGCATGTGCCGCTGATCAAAGGCGGCGACGAGGCCACCCGGCATTTGCTGGACAAGACCCGGCTGCGGGCGCTCAACCACGAGCAAACGCTGATCAATACCTGCCGGGGTCCGGTGGTCGATAACCAGGCCCTGAGCCGGCGTCTGGCGCGCGGCGACGGGCCTTTGACCTTTCTCGATGTGTGGGAAGGGGAGCCACTGCTGAACCCGGCGTTGCTGGAGCAGGTGTTCAACGGCTCCCCCCATGTCGCCGGTTACAGCGTGGAGGGCAAGCGCCTGGGCAGCGCGATGCTCTACCAGGCCTGGTGTCGCTGGATGGGGGAACCGGCGCCGGCGGCGCCGGCCGTGGCGGAGCGGCGCACGCTGGCTCTGGATGTGGAGGACGAAAGCCAGCTATTGGCGCTGCTGCGTTACGCCCACCGGCTGCCGGAAGACGACCAGCGGCTGCGGCGCAGCCTGCGTGAGAGCGACCCCGGCGCCGCCTTCGACCGGCTGCGCAAGCAATACCCGCCCCGCCACGAACTGCATCACTGGCGCCACCAGGGCAAGGTGGCGCCGCCGCTGCGGGCGCTGGTCAGCCTGCTTTTCGAGTCGAACGCTTCGGGTAGCGCCAGGCCTGTTCCAGCTCTTCACAGGCCCGCAGGATCATCGCCTCGGTGATGGGAATCTCGCGGCCCTGATCGTCGAGGACGGCGGCGCCGTGGAAGTCCGCGCCACGGGGCGTTTGTGAATAGGACAGGCAGCTCATGCTAAGGTCTCCGGCGTTGCGTCCCGGCCATTGTTATAAAGAGACATGATCGTTTTATGACAAACATCGAGAATCGCCTGGTCCTGGGCGTGCTGGTCAACCCGTTCGCCGGCGTCGGCGGCGCCGTGGGCCTCAAGGGCAGTGACGGCAGCGACACCCGCGAGGAAGCGCTGCGGCGCGGCGCCACGCCCATGGCGGTGGACCGCATGAGCCGCGCCCTGGCCGGTCTGGCCGCGCGCACCAGTGGTCTGGAGGTGCTCACCTGGGGCGGCGCCATGGGTGAGGACAGTTGCCGGGCGGCCGGGCTGCCGGCGCGTTCGCTCGGCGAGCCGCCGTCGCCCAGCGAAGCCGATGACACCCGCCGCGCCGCGCGCGCCCTGGTCGATGCCGGCGCGCAGCTGCTGCTGTTCGCCGGCGGTGACGGCACCGCCCGGGATCTGGTCGACGCACTCGGCGAGGACGACGTGCCGGTGCTGGGCGTGCCGGCGGGCTGCAAGATGCACTCCGCCGTTTATGCGATCAACCCGGAAGCCGCCGGCGAGTTGCTGGCGGAGCTGGTGGACGGCGGCCTGGTGGCGCTGCACGAGGCCGAGGTGCGCGACATCGACGAAGAGGCCTTCCGCGCCGGGCGGGTCCAGGCGCGCCACTACGGCGACCTGAACGTGCCCGCCGAGGCCCGCTACCTGCAGCAGGTGAAGTGCGGCGGCCGCGAGGTGGAGGACCTGGTGGTCACCGAGATCGCCGCCTGGGTGATCGACACCCTGGAGCCGGACACCTATTACCTGGTGGGCTCCGGGTCCACGGTGGCGGTGGTGATGGAACAGCTGGGTCTGCCCAACACTCTGTTGGGCGTGGACATTATCCGCAATGAGGAAGTGGTGGCCGCCGACGTGGGCGCCGACCGGATACTCGAGGTGATCGGCGACGCCCCGGCCCGGGCGTTACTGACCGTGATCGGCGGCCAGGGCCATCTGTTCGGGCGCGGCAACCAGCAGTTCAGCCCGGCGGTGATCCGGCGCCTGGGGAAGGGCCGCATCGATATTCTCGCCAGCCGCACCAAGCTGGGCACCCTGGAAGGGCGCCCGCTGGTGGTGGACACCGGCGACGCCGCGCTGGACCGTTCTCTGTGCGGGCTTTGGCCGGTGATCAGTGGCTATGAGGACACTTTGCTGTATCGCGTCGCCACCGACGCGGGTTAGTCGCTAGCGCCGAATCTTTCTACGAAGCTCGGATTGTGGGAGCTTGCCTTGCAAGCGAAAGGGTGGCTTATAGCCACCCGGCAGGATTCCAGAGGCCTTTCTATTACGCTTCTAGAGATGTCTCTGGGATCCTGCCGGCCGGCTTTGCCGGCCTTTCGCGGGCATGGCCCGCTCCCACAAGGCCGCTCTTACTACCCGTAGCGCTTTTCGTTGAGCGCCTGGATGCGGTCGTCCAGCGGCGGGTGCGAGCGGAACAGGGCGGCCAGGCCGTGGCGCACGCCGCTGTTGATGCCGAAGGCCACCAACGAATCCGGCATCTGGTTGGGCACCTCGTACTCCGCTTTCAGGCGCTGCAGGGCGCTGACCATGTCGCGGCGGTCGGCCAGTTGCGCGCCGGCCACGTCGGCGCGGTATTCCCGGCGCCGCGAGAACCACATGACGATGGTGCTGGCGGCGATGCCGAAGATGATCTCGGCGATGAACACCACGATGTAGTAGCCGAAGCCCAGACCGCCTTCGCCGTCGCGGCGCAGGAAGCTGTCCACCACCGAGCCGACCACGCGGGCGGCGAAGATCACGAAGGTGTTCACCACGCCCTGGATCAGGCTCAGGGTGACCATGTCGCCGTTGGCCACGTGGCCGATTTCATGGGCCAGCACGGCGCGCACTTCTTCCGGGCGGAAGCGTTGCAGCATGCCCTGGGAGACCGCCACCAGGGCGGCGTTCTTGTTCCAGCCGGTGGCGAAGGCGTTGGACTGCTGGGCGGGGAACACGCCCACTTCCGGCATGCCGATGCCGGCTTTCTCGGACAGCTCGCGGACCGTGTCCAGCAGCCATTTTTCGCCGCTGTTGGAGGGCTGCTTGATGATCTGCGCCCGGGTCGACCACTTGGCCATGGGCTTGGATATCAGCAGTGAAATAAACGAACCGGCGAAGCCGAACACGGCGCTGAAGATCAGCAGGTTGCCCAGATCCAGTCCGGTGCCGCTTTGCGCCAGATAGGAATTCACGCCCAGCAGGCTGAGCGTGATGCTGGCCACCACGATGACCGCCAGGTTGGTAAGCAAGAACAGCGCGATGCGCATCATTGAGGTTGATCTCCAAAACCAAAAGGACGTTGTCAAACCGATCGTTAAATGGGGGCGGCGCGGTTGTCTTCAAGCGCCCCGGCGGCGATACTCGCCGGTTTCCATCGGTCCTTGATGCGGATGCCTTCCCCCGATTCGATAGACCTGCTCAGCCCCTTTCTGGTTCCCCCGAGCGACGCTCGCCACCGGCTTTTTCACGGCCGTGGCAAGACGCTGCCCGGCTGGGAAGGGCTCACCCTGGACCGGTTCCCGCCGGTGCTGGTGGCGACCCTGTTCGACGACTACCCTCCGGCCACGCTGGCGGCGCTGGAGCAGCGCCTCGGCGAGGCCCTGCCGGGGCTGGGTTGCGACACCCTGGTGTTCCAGCACCGCCACCGCCGGCCGGCGGTCACCGAGGTGCGGCGCGGCGCTCTGCCGGAGACCGCCTGGGCGGAGGAGGGCGGCCTGCGCTACCGGCTCGATTTCCAGCGTGGCCAGAACCTGGGGTTCTTCGCGGACATGGCGCCGGGGCGGGCCTGGCTGCGGGAGCGCGCCGAGGGCAAGCGGGTGCTCAACCTGTTCAGCTTTACCTGTGCGTTCTCCGTGGCGGCGCTGGCCGGCGGCGCCCACTCGGTGGTCAACATCGACCTGTCCCGGCCGGCGCTGGCGCTGGGCCGGGAAAACCAGAACGCCAACGGTTTCGCCGACGCCCGGGTGCATTATCTGCCGCATAACGTGTTTCGCAGTTGGAAGAAGCTGCACGCCCTGGGCCGTTACGATCTGATCGTGGCGGACCCGCCCAGCGCCCAGAAGGGCAGCTTTCTGGTGGAACGGGACTACCCCAAGGTGCTGGCCCGGCTGAGCAAGCTGCTGGCACCGGAGGCGGAACTGCTGCTGTGCCTGAACGCCCCCTGGCTGCCGGCGGACTGGTTGCGGGAGCAGGCGGCGGAGCGGCTGCCCGGCGCCACCTTCGAAGGCCGGCTGCCGGGCGCGGCCGGTTTCGACGAGGCCGCTGAACCGGCCCTCAAGGCGCTGGCGTACCGCTATCGGCGGCCGGCGCCTTAAGCGGTTCCAGGGGGTTGCCGAAGCGCGCCCGGAACGCCTGGCCGATTTCCTGGGCGCCGATGTAATTGAGATGGCTCTCGTCGCGGTAGAGCGGGATGCCGTCCAGCACCGTCTGGCAACGCTCTGCGTCGCACAGCACGCGGCTCGGGTCGATCCAGTTCACGCTCGGGAAGCGTGCCTGCACGTCGCGCTGGAAGCGGTTGAAGTCACGCCGCTGGTCGGCCGCGTCGGCGGCGTCGATGCTGCAGTCTTCCAGGCCCTTCAAGCGGCACTGCGCGTGCGCGTCGGAGGGCAGCTCCGGCACCCCTTCAAGCACCACCACCCGGTGGCCCTGGTCGAGTAGCCAGTCGATGGTGGCCACGAAGTAGTCGTGGAAGTCCGTCGACCGCAGGTAGGAGTTCCACCAGGCCGAGATAAACACCGTCATCGGCTCCTGCTTGAGGTACTCGGTGAGGGCCCGGTTGCGCACGATCTTCTCTTCGTCGCCGGGGAACGCCTGCTCCGTCAGCTCACCGGGAATAAACGGCGTGGAGGCCTGCGTGACCATCAACAGGGACAGGTCGGTGCTCTCCAGGAAGACTTCCATGAAGCCGATCAGCGCGATGGCGTGGGAATCGCCGATCAGCACGCTGTCCGGCCGCTCACCCTCGGCCAGCGGCTGGCCGAACAGGCAGGCTTGGTCGCGCACGAAATCCCGGGTGGGGCCTTTGAAGCACGGCTCGTGCACGTCGGCGCTGTCGTTCTGCACGATGATCTTGTAGAGGTCGCGGCGTTCCTCGGGGATGCGGAAACTGAGGTCGTCGGCGATGCGGATGGTGGACTGGATCGCCCAGATGATCAGCAGCGGCACCAACACCAGAATTTTGAAGGCCCGCTTGAAATTCCTGGGGCGGCGCCGCAGCGGGTTTTCCACCAGCTTGTAACCCAGCCAGGACGCCAGCAGTACCGCCGCCAGCAGGCCCAGACGAATCGGCCAGGTCAGCTCGATCAGCTGGTAGTGCAACAGCGCCACCGGCGGCCAGTGCCACAGGTACAAGGAGTAGGAGAGCCCGCCCAGGAACACCATCACCGGCAGGCTGAGCAGGCGGGCGGTGACCGTGCCCGACTGCACCAGCCCGGCCTGGATCACCATGGCCGTGCCCAGCGTCGGCCACAGGGCGTTGAAGCCGGGAAAGGGATCGTTGCTGGTCAGGAATACGGCGGTGGCGAGGATCATCGCCACGCCGGCCACCGCCAGCGCTTCCGCCTGCCTGGGCCCCAGCGCCGGCAGGCGGTGGCCGTACAGGGCCACGCCGGCCCCCAGCATGAATTCGAACAGCCGCGCCGGCGGCAGATAAAACGCCGCCTTGGGGTGGGTATGGGCCAGGTAGACGGAGAGCAGCAGGGCGGCGATCAACAGGGCCAGGAACACCAGCGGCGAGCGGGTCAGCCGACCGCTGCGCCAGGCCCACAATGTCGCCGCCGGCCACAGCAGGTAGAACTGCTCTTCCACCGCCAGCGACCAGGTGTGCAGCAGTGACAGGCTGCGGGTTTCCGGCGCGAAATACTGGCTCAGTTCAGTGAAATAGTAGAGGTTGCTGATCCCCATCAGCGACGCCAGCCAGCTCTTGGCGAAGATGTAGTAATCGTCGCCGATATAGAACGGCGAAATAATCAAAAAGGTGACGGTGGAGACCAGCAGAAAGGCCGGCACCAGGCGGCGGATACGGCGCGCATAGAAGTCGCCGAAGCGGAAGCCGCCCTGGTCCATCTGACGGGTCAGCAAACCGGTGATCACGAAACCGGAGATCACGAAAAAGACGTCGACGCCGATAAAGCCGCCGCTGATACCCGGAAACTCAAAGTGGTACACGATGACCAGTAAAACGGCGAGCGCCCTCAGACCCTCGATGTCCGGGCGGTATCGTAAAGCTGTCATTGTTTCCCCAAGTCCCGCTATAGCGCGGGTCCCATGAAAACCGTCCTTGGGTGAAGTGGACGTTCAGGCGGTGGCGCGGGCCAGGAAATGGCGCACCAGCGCTGAGATTCGCGTGGAATCCCGGGCGGCCAGGGCGGTGCGGAACTGCTCCGCCAGGGTGGCGCGCTCCAGTTGTACGCTGACGGGCAGGTCCGGGTCCGCTTGCGGGTCCGGATCGCCGGTGGCGGTGAGCAGGGTGAAGGCGCGGTTGCTGAGCACCGCCTGTTCAATGCCCTCTTGGTAGAGGGTGCTCTGGTAACGCAGGTAACCCTCTTCAGCCAGCCACAGCATTGCCCCCAGACAGGCCATGTGCCTCTTGCCGTGCAGCCCCGCCTCGTCCAGTTGGTCAGGGCCGCTGATGTCTTCCACATAGACGGCCTGGGGGCGCGGAAAGTTCATATACAGCTGCAACAGTATGCGCGCCACGTCCTGGCTGAAGTCGTCGATGTGCAGATGCATGGGATTACTTCTTTCTGATCCGGTCCAGATAGTTGGCGATGCGGCCGATGGAATCCTCCAGATCGTCCATGCGCGGCAGGAACACCACCCGGAAATGGTCCGGGTCGGGCCAGTTGAACGCGGTGCCCTGGACGATCAGCACTTTTTCCTGGCGCAGCAGGTCCAGCGCGAAGGCTTCGTCGTCCTGGAACGGAAATACCTTGGGATCCAGACGCGGAAACAGGTAGAGCGCGGACTTGGGTTTGACGCAGCTGACACCGGGGATCGAGCTGAGCATGTCCCAGGCCTTGTCGCGCTGGCGGCCCAGGCGCCCGGTGGGCAGCACCAGGTCGCCGATGCTCTGGTAACCGCCCAGCGCGGTCTGGATCGCGTGCTGGCTGGGCACGTTGGCGCACAGCCGCATGCTGGCCAGCATGTCCAGGCCCTCGATGTAATTCTCGGCGCGGTACTTGGCGCCGGAGATCACCATCCAGC
>Ga0206123_10001781_pt1 | contig 19668 bp, 31 predicted proteins | sample Helgoland_Spring_2_FD_160086 | JGI IMG/M metagenome (GOLD analysis project Ga0206123, IMG submission 160086) | Pelagic subsurface seawater microbial communities from Kabeltonne, Helgoland, North Sea - Helgoland_Spring_Bloom_20160316_1 | ecosystem: Environmental > Aquatic > Marine > Epipelagic ...
ATACATATGAGATGACGACACTGATTGGTCTGAAGGTATGAACTCTTCGGGAATAGGTATTGTTAATTCGGCATTAATGGTAAATGCTGATGAGAAGGAAAAGAAAATAATTAAGCACAAAGGCAAAGTATCTGAGGATGGTCTAAAGATTAGAAAGGCTTTAAGTTATCCCACAATTAAAGGAGCAGTTAAGTCCCTAGTTAAATTTTCAGGCGAAGATAAGTTAGACATCGGAGTTAAAGGTCATACATTCGTAGCTAATCCAAGATCTGCTATATCAATAGAAATGACATCTAAGCATGCCCCAGTAATGAAAAGAATGGATAGAAGCTTAAATCATGTTAGGACTAATCATGGTTACGAATACAAAGATTCGGGATACACTTCAGGACCAAATAAAAAATCTTCAAAATCCCGATGGGATATTGCCCAGTTGGTATTAGCCAAAGCTAAAACCCCATTGGATATATTAGATGGCCTAAGTGGTTACTATCCTGTTAATATGAGGGACAATCCTTATAGAGACAAAGACAAAGTACAAAACGCAACCGAAAAAGATGTTCTGTCAACATCCAGCCAAATACTTTTAAACTTGACAGATTTAGAAATAACTGTTAGAATGGACGAAGAAAAATCTGAATACCTTGGCATAATAGACAGAACTCCAGATTGGTATGAGCCTAAGGTAAAAATCATGGTTGAGTATATAAAAAACAAAAAGATGGATATAAAGAAATGAGAAACTTATTACTAATATTATTGCTGGTTCCGATTATAAGCTTTGGCCAAGAGCAAAGTCCATTTGCCAAAAGCTTAAAAAAGACCTTTAAGTTTGCAACATTCTATGGTGCAGTAAATGGGGGAAATTCCATATCTGATGTTGATGTCTTTTCAATAACAAATGGATTAGAAACTGAAGTCATTGAAACACCCTTTGACTATTCTATTACATTTGGGGTAAGAAAAATTGCTAGACTTGGATATGAAAATAGAGAAAAAGTATTCTACGACGGTACGGAAAATTCATATGCAGATGCTGCAACAATAGGTAAGGTAAAAGGCTTTGAATTTCTATTCGAAGGTGACTACACAAGACAACAAGGAACTAACTTTCTAAATCAGCATCACTTTCTTAGATATGTAGCTGATGATTGGATTGCAAAGGTAGAGTATCTACAAGATGGTTTTGCAGACATAGAATATTTTGAATCGTCACAGAGATATAGATATAACGTAGGCAAAAAGCTATCTTTAAATGTAGGAACAGTACAAAGACTATCCGAACCTTATGGGTATGATCCTTTAGAAGATTGGCTATTATCAAATGGAAACCTACACTACACGGATCTAGCACTACAACAAGGCTATACCATAGACTTCGACGGAATAGGTGGAGAAACATATTACGACCCATCAGGAAACCTAGTAGCTGAAAACACTCAGATATGGGAAGGTGTTGTTATACCTGATGTGCTATCTGACTACACAGAACAAGAAAGAAATAGATTGGCTAATAACTTGCAACATTCATTAGTTGTTGGGTTTGACTACTATCACTACACTAAAACATTTTGGTTGCATTCTTGGGGCAACTTAATGCCATATCACATTAGAGGCAATAGCGAATTCAACTACCACAAATTCAATGGTGGACAATGGACAGACATTTCAGGAGGTCTAATTTTTGGATATAAATTTGATAAGCACCTAGGAGTGTTTGCAGAAGGAAAATATAATAAATACTGGAACAGAACCTGGCACGATTTCTCCATTGGTGTCAACTATGTAATATTTTAGAATCGAGGAAAAAAATGGCAAAAGAGTTAAATGAAGATACAGGGTTTAATGTAAGTATAAAAACACTTGCAGGTATAGGTGCAGCAATGGCAACTGTGATAAGTATGTGGTTTGTACTACAGGCAGACATTGAAGAGGCTAAACTATTACCAGAACCAACCCCACCTGAAATTAGTCGTATGGAGTTTGATATGAAAGACCAACTTGTTAGGCAAACCATTATGACAACCCAAGAAGATGTTAAAGAAATTAAAGAACAACTAGAGAAGTTAGGTGATAAAATTGACGATATAAGGAAGTAGATCCATGAATTTATTAAATAAGTGCATATGTTTAACATCCCAGAACACTTTTCTGGTTGTATTTGTAGTATTGCTTAGTTCTTTTGTATTAGCAAATGTTTGGGATTACGATGCAGAAATTACTATCCTAGAGCCTGAAAAAGAAATGTGGATCCCTTCTGAAGCAGATATAGCCTACCAAGACAGTATGTACACTATAATACGAAACACACAAAGCGATGTAACTGACATAAAACAAGATATAGTCTATATAATAAAAAGATTAGATCATGAAGATGGTACCTATGATAGCATTAGGTATGTGGCTGGAAGCCAGATTGACATTAATAGATCGAACAGGAATTAGATTATGAAATATATTATAACATTTTTACTTATGGGCTTAACAACATTAATGAATGCCCAAAACATTTCTGGAGATGGAATAGAAGTTGTGGAGTTTAATGCTTCATTTTCTTCTAGTAAGTGTGAATTTCTAGAATCCCTAGAAGATTGTGAGACATTAAGAATAGATATATTTGAAAACACAGATGCACAAAAAAAGCACAAAATAGCAGTAGTACCTTCGGTGGTTGTATTCAGTGATGGCATAGAAGTAGCAAGGTTTCAAGCAAACATAATGATGGTATTAGAAGTCACACAAGACGAAATTCAAGATGCAATAAGTGAAGCTATAATGAATGACTTCTGATATTTATATATAAACTAGGAGAACCCAAATGAGTTGGAAAGAAATATTTAAAGATGATAATAAATGGAATGAAAAGTCAATAGTTGGTTTTTGTGCATTTTTAATCATGACTATTGTAATGATAGCTGACGTAGTAACAGGTTGGACTGGTAATGACTTAGTGATTAATGAAGCCATCTACAATTCTTTTGTAATGGTTGTTTTAGGTTGCTTTGGTATTGCAGGACTTGAAAAATTCGCAAATAGAAAATAACCTCGGAATAATTTTTTATTTCAAATAAAAAGTTGTATATTTACAATAGGATATAAAACATGAAGCAATCAGATTTAAGAAAAATAATAACCGAAGAAGTCGAGGGGATGCTTAATATGCTTGGAACCGCTATGGCTGAAGGTAAAGGCCAGGACCTAGCAGACAAATACGTTGCTAAACTCAGATCAGAATTTAGAAAGCTTAATGACGATGAGTTGGATGAGTTTAGGAAAACTATAGCTCAGGCATTTGATCTCAAAGAATCAGTAAACGAAGCAAAAGTAAACTATAATTTTTCTGAAGATGAATTAAAAAGAGTTTTAAAACTACTTGGAAGAAATGCTAGTACTGAAGTAAAAATGATTAAAGCATTTGAAAAGGCATTCGGTAGAAAACTTACAAGAGATGAAATGTTTGAATCAGTTAGTGAAGGACCAGGCCAAAAACACTATACAAAAGATGGTAAAGAATGGACTGGCCCAACTCATAAAATGCCTGATGGCACTCTTATGACACAAGATCCCCACAATGACGATAGCGAAAAGCTATTTCATAAGGCAGACCTTGATGAAGCTCTTGGTTCTTGGACCTCTACATTAGATGATCTAATTGCATTTGGCTTTGGAAATTTGGCCGTTAAATTCAAAGGTCGTGATTTGGGTAAAGTAAAAGACTTTAAGAAACTAGGATCTTCTGTCGGACCATCTATAACCATAAGAACATTTAACTACCTCTTAAAAAAAGGCGGGCTTAAACACAACCACAATAGAAATAGAGCAGAATTAGGTTCTAAATCAAGTAAGTACACAAAAGGCTCAGTGGAATTAACAGAAGGCATAAATCTTAAAGCATCTCATCTATCATCTAAAGATTATCAAAAGGCAAAAAAGCTTAAGGCTTTTGATTCTACCGACTGGGTATGGAATCCAAAATCTAATCTTTATGATAAAGTAAATGAATCAGTTAATGAAGGCCTTTCAGTTAAATCTTGGCATGAAGAGACTAGACCGAATAAGATAATTGTTAAAGCATCTAATGGTAAAACCCTAGAAATAACTCCTAAAAGTAATTACAAGGAAAAATCATACCAAGCTTGGCTACAAGGTCTCGACCAATACAAAACTAATCCAAAGGCAGCAAGTCAGATTGACAAAGCATTAACCCAAATGGCCAACGAATCTGTACTCATGGAATACTCAGACCAGGAATTATTAAAACAGTTAATGAAGGCAAGAGCAATAGCAGCAGGAAACAAACAGCCCGGATTGGTAAGCGGTCTCCAAAAGCATATTTCAAAACTTCAGAAGAAAATGAAAAAGGCTAAGACTAATGAAGCAGAATTCAAACACATTAGTAGAGATGAGCACAAGATCAAGCTTGCTATTAAGGATGTTGAAAAGAAGTCCAGACTAAAAGCCAATAGGGACAAAGCTCCAGAGTATGAGCAAGAAGCTCTAAATAAAATTATGCTATCCAAAGTACTTGGCCGTGAAAAGCTATCAAGTAAATACAAAGCTGCTTGGGAAAAGCTCAAAAAAGAATATAGTTTAAAGGAATCTAAAACAATGAAAAAGAATAACCCACTTAATGAAGCTAAGAAAGAGCCAATCGTTGATTTACTAAAACAAGGCGGCTGGGCTACAGTTGGAATGGATGAGAAAAAACTAGTAAAACTTTCAGATGCATTTGATGATATAGGTGATGAGCAGGCAGACCGTATAGCAAGTCCTTTAAACATGGCCATTGAACTTAAGCAAGATGGATATGGCAAGTCCGCAGTACAGCACATGAACAAATTTAATAAAGCTTGTCAAAAAGAGTTAAAACTAATGAAAAAACAAGGTCTAGCCGAATCGGTTAAAATATCTAAATCTAAAGTCATTGAAACTATTTCTAAGATGTCTAGCAATCCCGACGAAGTACTAGAAGGTCTTTGGGACAACATCAGAAAGAAAAAGGCAAGAGGTGAATCTCCTGCAAAACCTGGTGATGATGACTATCCTGATTCTAAAGCTTGGGACCAAGCAACAGAAGAATCTGTAGACGAAGGTCTTTGGGACAACATCAGAAAAAAGAAAGCTAGAGGCGGTAAAACAGCAAAACCAGGTGATAAGGACTATCCAGACGATAAAGCTTGGGACGATGCACAAGAATCGGTTAATGAAGACGAACTAACTGAAATTCGTAAAGGAGATTACGTTGGCTCAGGAACAGAAGTTGGGTTGGTTAATAAAGTAAGTGGCAGTGGTGATAGAGCAGTAGCTTATGTTAAATTTGACTCAAGACCAAAAAGCTTTCACCCAATCCTAGCTAGGAACCTAACTAAAACTGGTAAGAAGCATAAAGGCAAAGATCTATACCAAGAAGGCAAGGTGAATGAAGCAGTAAAACCTGTTAAGCTTTCCGGCAACTTAGGAAAAGACTTAAAGACTGTCACAGCTATGGCAGAAAAAATGGTTAAGTATGCTAAAGACAACTTCAATACATATATACCAACAGGCGAGAAGCTCAGTCAACTAAAGCTCGGAGGTACTAAAGAAAAAGATGTTTTGAAATACAATATCAATCACCTAGCAAAGGCAATCAATACAGACTTAAAAAAGAAGTATATGAAGGATTTTATGGGTGAGTCAGTTAATGAAGGCTCAAGAAAGAAAGTAACAAAGTCAATGTGGCAGAAAATGTCGGATGATGAAAAAGAGAATGCTCTACTTACAGTATTTGAAGATCCTGATACAGCTCAAAAATGGATTGAAAGAAAATGGAATAGTCTTCCTGGATCTGTAGCCAGAGATATGTATACAGAATCGGTAAACGAAGCCTCTTCTCTTTTCAAAAAGTTCGATGATCTCATGAATCTAAGAATGAAAAGCATGGATGTTGAACAAACCATTATGGACCGTGAAAAAGAGCTCAAGCAATTATACATGGATATGGAACAAGAAGCCGAGCCAGAAGGAGGACCAAAAGCCAGTGCTTATGGTAAACGAATTGAAAGCTTAACTAAGATTCTCAATAAAGACAAAGCTATCTTAAGCTATATCCTTAGAAAAATAGACAAACTAGATCAATACTAGGAAATTAATGAAAACTATTAAAGTAGTATTCACATTTATAAAAGCGTTGTGGCGCAGATCGAAAGATCCCACAGATGTTCCATTCGAAGTAGAGCTAAGAAGAAAGCTTATATGTTTCTCCTGTCCAAGCTTTGATGCGAATAAAATAAAATGTAAAGAATGTGGATGTCGTATCCGCACAAAAACAATCTGGGCATCTGAAAGTTGTCCTAAAAAGTTATGGCCTAAATATGATAAATAATTTAAATCAAAAAATCCTAAAAGCCGAGTATATTTGGCTTGATGGTTACGATGTCCAAAACATCAGAAGTAAAGTAAAGTATATTAAAGACACGGACTCATCCGTAGTCATGGTGGAGGATCTCCCAGAATGGAACTTCGACGGTAGTTCTACAAAACAGGCACACGGAGATAGTTCTGACTGTGTTCTAAAACCTGTACGTATAATTCCAAATGGATGGGATAATTCTCATGTATTAGTTCTGTGTGAAGTCTACAATGCAGACGGAACAGTTCATGAGTCAAACACCAGAGCTAAACTAAGAGAGCTCGAAGACCTATACACTAAAAACGAATATTGGTGGGGATTTGAACAGGAATACTTTATATTCAAAGATGGCAGACCAATGGGATGGCCAGCAAAAGGAACTCCTCCACCACAAGGTGAAAACTACTGTGCATCTGGGAATAAAAATGTAGCTGGTAGATGGATATGTGAAGAGCATGCTGAAACGTGTATAGCAGCTGGAATGGATATAACTGGGGTAAATGCCGAGGTTACTCTTGGACAATGGGAATTCCAGTTGTTTGGTAAAGACACTTTGGAAGTTTGTGACAATCTAATCCTAAGTAGATTTCTACTAATGCGTGAAGCAGAAGATGCCAAAGCAGATATAGAACTACATCCAAAACCTGTGATGGGAGATTGGAATGGGTCTGGATGTCATATTAACTTCAGCACAAAAATGACTAGAGGTAAGGGTGGAAAAAGCTATTTTGAAGCCATATGCGAGCGTTTAGAGGACCAACACGACACGCACATGAAGGTCTACGGACTATACAATGACCAGCGACTTACCGGAAAACATGAAACCCAAGATATTCGTAAATTCTCATATGGAGTAAGCGATCGCGGAGCTTCTATAAGAATTCCAGAAAATGTAGGTAAAACTTGGAAAGGCTATTTAGAAGATCGCAGACCATCATCAAATGTGGATCCATATCTAGCAACAGCAGCAATTGTAAATACCCTTCAATAAATTTTTATTCTTACCATAAATGTCGTATATTAACATAGACAATGAAAAGCATTACTAAAGCATATAGAAAGACAGCTAAGGTAATAGATAGTTGCAAGACAGCTTCTCATTTTAATGGGTCGAAGAGAATGTTGACTAACTTCGGATTAATGTATGGCCTAGGAATACACTTTCAGACCCTTAATTATTTATACAAATCAAAAAGGAAATTATATGGGATTCAATAAGAGATACGTTTCGACAGATAAACTTTGGGAATGTTTTAATAAGGATGGATTAGATGGAATCCTTAGATTTTTAGGTAAAGCCGATGCGTTTATTTGTCAAGATGATTTTTCTAGCGAAATAGTTAAAGAATTTCAATCAGGAAAGCCTCCTTCTAAAATATTAGAAAACCTAGAGTCGAGGTTTATTATAAATAAATATTAACGTTTTTTAACGGTTAACATCGTAGTCTTTACAGATAAAGCTGTATATTAGCTATGTACATTAATTAACTACTTAAACCCACTACCTCATGAATAAATATGGAAATTCATCTTTTTGGTTAAACCCCGGACTTAGCAATGAGTTCGACATTTTAACTGGTGAAAAGATAAATCAAGGTAAAAACCTTGTCAAATTGGCTGCCTCTAAAAGAGCCATTGGTAACTTTGTTAATATCGTCACAGGAGAAAACATTCCAGTTACATTTACTGGAAAGGATAGCTACACTGATGGTAAAACTGTTACTATAGGCGCAGATCTAAAAGATTCTAACTTCGATGCTGCTGTTGGACTTGCTCTTCATGAAGGGTCTCACATTAAATTAACAGACTTCAAAACTCTCCCAGCAATAGAAAAAGCTATTAAAGATAGGTTTGGCTATGAAGACGCAGAGCTTATGGATGCTAGGGCTACTGTTAAGGACCTTGTTAATATTATCGAAGACCGTAGAATAGACTACTTTATATTTAAAACCTCTCCTGGCTATAAAGGTTATTATCATGCTATGTATGACAAATACTTTAATGCCAAGATCATTGATAAAGCTCTTATCCTTGGAGAAAACTCCGAAGAAAACTGGGACAATTATTTGTTTCACATTTGCAACTTCATTAATCCAAATAGGAACTTAACAGCTCTACCAAAACTTCAAGAAGTTTGGGACTTAATTAACATCAAAGACATTTCAAGATTGGAAACAACATGGGATTCTTTAGCTCTTGCTTTGGATGTTTACGAATTGGTTAATGAATCTCTACCAGAACCTGAAGAAGCTGACGGTGAAGGCGAAGATAAAGGTGGTGATGACCAAACAGCTGGGAATACTAATCCCGTAGATGGCAATGGAAATTGCGGTAATGGTCCTTCAGGTGGTAAAGATGACGGCTCTACTGCCGATGGTTCTACTGCTATGGGTCAAACAGAAGTTGGAAATGGCGGTCCTGGAGGAAACGCTCCTGCTCCATCACAACTAAGCCCTCGCCAACAGCAACAACTAAAAAAAGCTATAGAAGCTCAAGAAAAATTCCTTAAAGGCAGTGTTAAGAAAACCAAACTTAGCAAACGGGATCTTAAGTCTGTAGAAGCTATTGCAGATTCTGCAGTGGAAGAAACTAAGGTTGGAGCTGGAGAATTCACTGGTCGCTATGGAAAGACTACTCATAATGGAGTCAAATGCATATTGGTTAAAAAGCTTACTAAAAAGCTAATAGATTCAGAGTCATTTGGGGAAATTCTTACTCAAGGATATGGTTGGACCCCACTTGACAGAACCCAAGAGGATGTCGATAAAGGTCTAAGACTTGGATCAATACTAGGACGCAAACTTCAAATCAGAAATGAGTCTAGAACCTTAAAAACAACTCGTCTTCCTAAAGGCAGAATAGATAAGCGTTTATTATCCTCATTGGGATATGGAGCAGAAAATATCTTTTCTACTCTGGACGTTCAAAAGCACAAAAATGCTATAGTCCACTTATCAATAGATGCTTCAGGAAGTATGTCTGGGACTAGATTCTCTAAAGCAATGACTTCTGCGGTGGCAATAGCTAAAGCAGCTTCAATGACTAACAACTTCGACGTTCAGATATCATTCAGAAGTACAGAAACTCATCAGCCTCTTGCTTTAATTGCTTATGATTCAAGAACAGACAAAATATTAAAGATTCAGACTTTGTTTAAGCACATCTACCCAGGAGGAACAACTCCAGAAGGTCTATGCTTCGAAGCTTTACAGGATCATTTATCTAGCTCAGCTGGTAACCTTGATAGCTACTTTATTAACTTTAGTGACGGCCAACCTTGGTTTAACGGTAGAGGTATAAGCTATGGTGGAGAATACGCTATTCAGCATACAAGAAAGGAAGTTAATAAAATGACTAACAAAGGCATCAAAGTCTTAAGCTACTTTATTGATGGTGGAGACTATGGTCTAGGTAATTTCCAAAGGATGTATGGTAAAGGAGCTTCAAACATTTCAGTCGATGAGCTTATGCCTCTCGCACGTTCACTTAATAAAATGTTTATCTAATGATAGATTCAAAAGAATATCGGATGTTTAAGTTCCGAAAACTTAAAGCAGTTTTAACTAAGCGGTATCCTGGATGCAAAACTATAGCAACCTCTAATGGGTTTGCTGTACAGTCTGAATCTGGTAAGAGCTTAATACCACATAAATATCCCTCCCTGCAGTCTGCTAAGGACGTGTTTACAGCATGGAAAAACTTATTTGTTGTAGATCATTGGGAGAAAATAGAAAAAAGAAATAATAGAGGCTTTGCAGCTGACATTAATAATAGTACTGCTGACGATCCTAATGGAACCACCAGTAAGCCCTATGAATATTTCATTGAAAATAATAACCTAAAAAAGGAAGAAAGTTATGATTAACTATTTAGTAAAAGCACAGTGGGAATCAGACCACAACGGTAAAATCAAAAAGCATACCGAACAATATCTAGTAGAAGCTGTATCAGTTACAGACGCAGAAAGAAAGACAGTGGATATGTTTGCAAAGGGAGTGCCAGATTTCGAAGTCAAGGATGTTAAGTCAACTAAAATTGTAGCTGCAATATAATGGGTAGAGGTAAAAGTAAGTTTGCTATATTGGAGTCGGACATCAGGAAAGCGATGGAACACACTATTTCAAATGGGCAAGCTGCTAGATACCTCGGAGTAACATTAAAAACATATAAGAAGTATGCTACTCAGTACTTCGATGGTGATATTAATCTATATGAAAAGCACAAGAACATAACTGGTAAAGGATGCAAATGGAGAGTAACATATTCTTCAGGAGAAAAATACACTATACAGGATATCCTAGATGGTAAAGCTCCACGCTATCCTTTATCTAAGTTAAAGCCTAAGTTATTTCAAGAATGCATGAAGGCTGAAGAGTGTGAAGAGTGTGGGTTTAATGAAAGAAGAGTAACAGATTATACTGTGCCACTTTTACTTCACCAAAAGAATGGTGACAAAAAAGACTACAACCTAGACAACCTTCAGGTTCTGTGTTATAATTGCTACTACTTATATGTGTCTGGAATAATCTACAGGGTAAAACATCAGGTAGAACCTAATCCAGATATAGAAGACCAAATGGATGATGACATGTACGAACAACTTCGCAACATGTAATTAAGACTTGGTAGCTCAGCTGGTTAGAGCATCTCACTTTTAATGAGAGGGTCCTGGGTTCGAGTCCCAGCCAGGTCACAAATATTAAAATAGATAAAATATAATGGAATTAAAATCTGTAGAAGAAGTATGGTGGGCAACCACTAAAGAATACACTGTTGAAATGGACAATGGTGAAATCGTTAAAGTAAGATGGGCTGAAAACCCTAAGTCAAGTGAGTTCTTTATTTTAACAGATACCGGATGGGAAGGATGGGGAGAAGACGAGGAGTATCCAGAACTATATAATGCAATGATGGAAGGTGAATTAGATTAACGAATGAGCAGAGAACAAAAAACCCTACAAGAATTTATATCAAAAGCCATAGCAAATTATAACTATGAGCCTGAAGAACAATATTGGCAAAGCTATAATCCACGATTAGATCATAAAAATTTAATATTGAGTTAACGATAAAATACGCAAGAATATCTATTTATGCATATGGAACATTCTAAAGAAAAAGAGATAAAAAAAGCATTTGATGCTTCTGTAGTTGTTTATGTTGCAATTATGTTTGTTGTATTTATTATTGGGTTAAACTTATAATACTATTCTAAAAAAGTTACTTATGAAAAAAAGTTTTAATAAGCGCAAAGCTGTTAATTGCAAAATGATCGGCAGATCTAAGTCCAACCCTGGATACTTTAAATATGAAGTTACAGTTGCTGGAGTGGACAACAAAAAAACTATTCATCCGGTATATGGTAAGGACATGCAAAATGCATTATCTAGGCTTATGTATCAGGAAACGACCAAGTGGTTCGAAGCAAAAATGTCAGCAGGATGGATACTACTTTTATATGCATTATTGGTCGTTGTTCCTACAACAATTTCTGATGTCCAACCCGCAGGGATATTATGTTCCCTTGGAGGTACGATATTGATCGTAAGTTTGCTAGTCCTATGGAATAAATATTTAGAAAGGGGCCAATGAGAATATGGCATATAAGCGACACTCATAAACGGCATACATTTTTAACTGTACCAAAGAATATTGACACAGTAATATTTAGTGGAGACTGTTCAGATAATAGAAGTCCTTTTATAAATGAATATGAGGTCGTGAATTTCCTACAGTGGTTTAGTTCAATTCCAATTACAAATAAAGTAATGATAGCTGGAAATCACGACACAAGCATAGAAATGGGTCTTATTGACAAGACTAAAATAGAAGCTATGGGAATAACATATTTGCATAATGAAAGCATCATAATAGATGGTATTAAAATATGGGGTAGTCCTTATAGTCCAACATTTGGCAATTGGGCATTTATGAAACCTAGGAACCAACTAAAATCTATTTGGTCTACAATCCCAGAAGACACCGACATCCTCGTTACCCATAGTCCACCTGAAGGAATATTAGATCTAGCAGATTCTAAAAGTGGCAATATAGAAAACTGTGGTTGTAAAGAATTGCTAAAAAGAATAGAACAAGTTAAACCAAAGGCTCATATGTTTGGGCATATACATAACAGTCGCAAGGGCATTAAGAACCAAGGCAAGAAAGTTCATGACGATATTATATATAGTAATGCCTCATGTGTTACTGATGGGATCTATGATGACTTAACCTCAAATGGTAATAAAATAACCATTAAATAATTTTTTATTTCGCCACTTATGTCGTATATTTACTTATAACAACAAAACAAAAAATACCCTATGAAAGCTAAAGAACAATCAATAGAAAGATTCTGTAAAGATATCTGCGAGGGATTTGCCTGGGAAAAGACACCTTGGTACGATCGCGAATACTTAAGGAATGATGTCAAAAAAATTGTCACTGATCGCAACTTTAATTCAACAGGTCAGAAGCTATCTGAAGCTTATGATGTTGAAGACTACACACTTCTTAGAGCTAATAAGCTTGACGAATGGAAATCATCTATGTCAGGTCTTGAAATATTAACCTATGGTACACATCTACTTCATGGTAGAAAGTACTACTTTTGTATTGCATACACATGTTAACACATCCAAAAAGAAGATTATGTGGAGCTCCGGACTGGAACTTCATAATTCGCTACAGAGCTGCCGAGGATAAAATCCAGGAATTAAGATTGATCTGCATTGATAGGCCTAGTACCCATCTGAGTATAGCAAAAACTATACGTGAGAGCTGTGGCTTTGCTAGAGTAGAATCTATTCATAAAACTCCAGCCACTGCCGACTTTGTTAAAAAGGACTACCCATTAGAGGTGTCTTACTTTGAAAATTTATATTAGGAAAACTAATGAAACATTTATTACTAATAACTGCCATGGCGTTATCACAGATAGCCCTTGGACAATGCAACCAACACGTTTTTAGCTCAGTAGGAGCTACTAAATGGACTAATTTTGAATATATAGATTGTGATGGAAATATTCACAACTTTGGACTACCTGCTGGAGGATATACCATAATCTTTTGTGCAGACATAGGAACTGCATTTGCTTTAAATGGAGATGGCTTTGTCTATCCATTGATGACAGAACATCCAGCATATGCATCTTGTCAGGAACCAGAATTAGTTCCATGTCCATATGACTTCGATGAAGATGGAATTATAGGAGTTTCAGATCTACAAGCATTTCTAGCAAACTACGGAACATCATGCGAATAAGCCTAATACATATAATATGGATTCTGTACAGTGTTTTTATATTTAACAACTCTGTATACGGACAATGTGATGTAGCTATAAGTAGTTGGGACGCTTCTACAGGGGATATTATTATTGAAGCAGTTAATAGTCTTGATTGTGGTTGTAATGAATTAACAAATGAAGACAACACCTGCGACAATAGTGCTAACCCACATGTAAACAATAACACAACTGTTAGCCATATAGTTTTAGGACTACACTCACCAGGATTAGATTACAATTGGTTAGATTGTGTAACGGCTAATAACCATCCAGGTTGGACATTTAAAGTAGCTACTCTTTATGGAAATCAGATATTAGATAGTGGTGACAGTTGGAGCGCTAATGTCTATGATTACGGTAGTTTAACAAATGATTGCTGGTCTGAGATGCTTGCTAATGATACTTTATGTATGGAGTTAGCTATATGGCAAATTAACTTATCACAAACTGCTACAACAGATTTAGGAGGATGGGCAGTAAATCCAAATACTGCAAATCAAACTCAAAACTATCCCGATATAAACCTAAGTGGTAACTCGGTTGTTACTTGTGCTCCACCTGCTTGTGACACAGTATATGTAGATGTCGAAGTAGTAGAGTATGAGACCGATACTATCTATATAGACACAATAGAATACCTTACAGACACTATAATTGAATACGTAGATGTTGAATGGATAACAACTGACACTCTATATATAACAGATACTATAGAGATTATAGAATATATAGACGTAGTTGACACGATATACATAACAGAAACTATTACTGAATACGACACTGTCACATTAACGGAGACAGAATATGTTGATGTTATAATAGACAACTATGTCTACATAACAGATACCATAACAGAGTTTCTATCTATCACTACATATGTTGATTGCGAAACTGGAGAAGAATGTGGTGAACTTTCACCTTGCGATGAAACCTCTATATATGCACCTAATGTTGTTACCCCTAATGGAGATGGTTGGAATGATACATGGCAAGTGATTGCTGATGGAGCATGCTGGGATCAGTGGGAAGTTAGAATCTATAATAGATGGGGTGGACTTGTTTGGATCAGTGCTTCAAGCACAGATGAATGGGAAGCGGAAGTTGCAACTGGTCTATATGTTTATACCATAACAGCCCACAGCTCTAGTAATTCCAGTGTCTTTCAGTTCAATGGTAATGTAACAGTACTATATTAAATGATCCCAGTATCTGAAGCCGATCTACTACATGACAATGGCTTTTGGGTGGTAATAGAACCTAAAGGCAAAGTTAAATGGAAAGTGGCAGTACTCAGGAAAAATGATAAATCTGGTAAATGGAAAATATTATCGAAAGAAATTAAATTAAGCTTAGATGAATGTTATGAGTGGGCTGGTAATACCTTAGAACCCATCTTGAAACCCATCTTAATAAAAAAAGGGATACTACCCAATGAAGTATAAAATCAGACAAAGATCAACTTATATGGTGACAGATGCTACATCATACCATACTATAGACTCAAAAGAATTTATAGATTGCACTCCAAAATATGAGGGTGACACTCAAGAAGAATTTATTACATACTTAGACAATAATTTTAGAAATGAAAAGACTATTCTAGCAAATGAAAATAGCTTGTCTAAGTACACAGTAGACACACTTTATAGCCTATTCATAATGCCTGAGTTAAAACCTTTAAATAGTACAAAAGATATTGATGAACATCCACTTCTAGAAATATCTGAATGTAAGCCTAAAACAGCCAAAATATTTATAATGTAATGTTAGAACTCACAGCAATATATTTGGTAATGGGTCTAGCGACAGTGTATTTAATCGACAAGATATTAAATGCTTTAGGAGAGCAGCCATCCATAATGACTAACGGTCAAAGAACAATCACAGCAATTCTATGGCCTATATTTCTACTATTCCTCATCATCAATTTTATATGGGGATTCATAACAGGCATGAAAAATTAACATGAAAAATTCAGTAAAAACATTTTTAATAATAGCACTAGCATTTTATACAATGATGCTAACAGCAGTAACAACTAATGCACAGGACACAACATGTGTTATGATCTGTCTAGACGAAGTTATAAACTTTGATTTCCAAACAAGTGAGGTACTTAACAGGTATGACCATAAAGGAGAGCTCGAACTAAGAATAGAAGATGGTGAGGTTTTGTGCTTGCATTTGTTTGACAACAAGAAAAGGTTTAGGGATGTCACAACGACATTTTCAGATGGAGACCATATGCACAATACATTTAACACAGAAGATAACGTGGTATTCTCTAATGAGTCTTGGGGTAGTATCACCATACACATTTCTAAAGCTAGACGCAGAAAATGAGCAACGAATATAAAGTAACACCAAAGTTCAGAACTAATCCACTACATAAAAGAGATGGAGGATATAGAGTGAGCATTACATATGTAGATGGAAGAGGCACCAAAATCTATGAGAATGTGCAGTATCCATCAAGCTACATAGCAAAGATAAAAGAAGGTGAAGACTTCACTTCAGGAGTCATAACAAGTATTATAGTAACCGATCAGAGCAAACCTCACAACACAGATGAGGATCTTAGCTGGGATCCAAACGGAGACAACCATGGGAGCTAATTGGAATTCAAAAGAAAACAAGCACACGCCTATTGTAAAAGAAGGCACAAACCATAAAGCAAGCCAAGTGAAAGCAATGGTAGAAGAAGATGGTATGAGCGTAGCAGAGATAGCAGAGGTGATGAATCTATCCGTGAGTAGGATATATGAGTACCTAAAAGACACGCCCGGCGACGAGAACACAAGAAGGTAGCGCGATGCAAGAAAGAGAGAAAGCAACAGAATCATTTGCACTACAGGCAATAGGATGGAGCATCATTATAATGGCAATGCTATATATACTAATGGAAGCCGACTTCCCAGTGCCAAGATATGATCCACCAGAGACAACGAACCAATCCCAATGAGAGTTATAGTATGGGTGAGAAAATCAGAAGCCATCTCAGGCCTCATCACTAAGTGGTATCACAGAAACCCACAACCCACAGTGGTGCAAGGTGGGGACTATGTTCAGGTGCAAATCTCCCAAGATGAATTCACAAAACTAGAAGATAAATAGAATGAAGAAGCAAACAAAAAGAGAGCGACAACACGAAGATGCATTAAGAATAATAGCATATACATTCATTAGTATAAGTGTAGTGTATATCACAACAGCACTAGTGGTATGCATCAAACTAGCTATATCATAACCACACACCACACCCTATCCCAGTACGAGAGTGCACGTATGAGCTCTTAATGCACAGTTATCATCCAGTATGTGTGCATAAGCCTAGCCTCCCCATTCTAGGTCCCAAATACTGTGGTAGCCCCACAACATTGTGTGACATTATGCCCATTATGCTCGGAGAATGCTGGAGAGTTCTGGAAAGATGTGGTAAGAAATGGTAAGTGGTGGAACGGAATTGCATAGGTTTAAGGCAGGTCTTTGCCCCTTTTTGGCGTATGTGTAAAAAATTTTCGAGGAACCCCACCGCCCCTATACAAATTCTGTTGGCTAAGCCATAGCCTTCAACCTTTTAACGAATTTTAACGGAATTCATCGTGGTATTAGCCAGGAATGTTGTATATTGACTATGTCAATCAATCATTAAACAACCCACTAAAATGAAAAAGTCAGTTAGATTATCAGAGACCAAGAAGGTCAAACAGCGTATCAATGCATTAGAGTTTGTTAAAGCTCCCAATCCAGTACCAGTGCATCTCCATGACGAGATCATATTGGATATGCTTAAAGAGTATCACGAGCGCTTAGAGTATCTTAATATGTCTAAGGAATATATGGTTCACTTCGAAGGAGGTGGCTGGAACACCTGTTATGGTTGTGATGCTGAGGCTGCACTAGAGAGTGCCAAAGAAATGTTTGAGCCAGGCATCACAGTTCGAAAGGTGTCACCATCTTCTGAGGCTAGTCGAGAGGCTGCTATGAGACTATTCTACTAGAAGTCTTAACGAAATTTAACGATTATTATCGTGGTTCCTACCACGTTATGTCGTATATTAGCTATGTACATTAATTAACTACTTAAACCCACTCACATGACTAAGTCATTTCCCCTTAATATTACTGCCACTACCTCTGGTTCTATGGTGCTTATCCGCCGAGGTAAAGAGCTCATCTCTGTTAAAGAGATCAATCCTAATGATGTCAAAACAGGATTTAAAAGAGTTTGCGACTCAATTGACAACTTCGTAAAAACTACTCGAAACAAATAAACCCCACTATATGAATACCAATTACATACTACTCGCTTTTCGAGGCGACAACAAGGAGATTATCCTTCAAACTAAATCAGGTAAAACCACATTCAATGTGCCAAAAGATCCTGACTCTCTTCGTAAGATTAAACAAGCCATCTCATTTAAACAGAATGTCAAGGTCACACTAGACAAGACAATAGATGGTGAATTAGCTTACAGTGCTACTAAAGGTCTACCAGATGGAGGCACACCATTCCCAGAACTAATGGCTACTGCCACTGACTACATGGAGATACCACCAGAGGTACCAAAGGCTCAAGCCGAACTAATGAATTTTGTTCATGCCGAATGTGCAGAGCTTAAACCCGATCTCTTAATGATGGGTCCACTAAATTGGAAATATCTAGTTCGATCTGCTATGCGTGGCAAAAACATTATGATGACTGGTCCAGCCGGATGTGGTAAAACTATGGCAGCTAAGTCACTTGTTAATGCTCTGGATCGTCCGGAATTCTACTTCAATCTAGGAGCCACTCAGGATCCACGATCAACACTAATAGGTAACACCCACTTCAATAAGGAGGAGGGAACAGTCTTTGCAGAATCAGAATTCGTTAGGGCTATACAAACGCCTAATGCAGTGATACTACTAGATGAGCTATCAAGAGCACATCCAGAAGCTTGGAACATACTTATGAGTGTCCTAGATCAAGGTCAAAGATACCTACGTATCGACGAGGCACAAGACTCAAAGACAGTCAATGTTGCTAAGGGCGTATGCTTTATAGCTACTGCCAATATAGGTAACGAATACACATCAACACGTGTCATCGATAGAGCCATGATGGATAGGTTCACTATTATAGAGATGACCATGGCAACGGCTGATCAGGAGCGAGAGCTACTTTCTAAACTCTATCCAAATTTAGCGAAAACAATTATTTCCGATATAGCTGAAATAGTTGGAGCAACACGAATAGAAATGGCCACTGAGAATCCTAGATTGTCAACCGCTATATCAACACGTGCATCTGTGGAACTAACATCACTTGTCTACGATGGCTTTAGTGTCTCGGAGGCTGCTGAGGTTATTATCTACCCTCAATATGATGCTGCTGGTGGAGTCGATTCCGAGAGAACATTCATCAAGCAAATTGTTCAAAAGTTTTGTGACGATGGCACAGATTCTGACCTTTTCAACGTCGATGAGGTGGAAGATGCCCAAGCGTAAGTTATGAACAATTAGACAAAAGTTATTAACACCATTGAATGAGGGGTTCACCGAGTGGGGGTGGGCCCTTCTTCGTGCCTATGGACTTTTTGGAAAACTAGGGGACCGGCCTAATCAACTCCCATGTCGACGGAGATTTTTTCCCTATAGACCCCCCGGACCTAATTGTTATGGAGTCCCATAGGAAGAGACGCTAACTTTTAATTACCCCAAACGATATTTATTAACATGGATAAGAAATTTAACATCAAAGAGTGGAAAGACACATTCAACGAATCAATGCTCGAAGCTAAATTGAATGAAGCTCAATTGCTAAAGAGTAAGGTAAAAATTAAAGAAGCATTGGCATTATTAGCAGGTAGTACTAATAAAAGAGACAGGGAAATAATTAAATTGTTAAGAAGTGCATTAAAAGATTTGTACTAAAAATAAAGAAATGATAAAGCTAACAAACATACTAGAGGCCTCTGGCCCACTAGAGAGCAAAGGGTCACTCCAGG
>Ga0206123_10001782_pt1 | contig 19651 bp, 16 predicted proteins | sample Helgoland_Spring_2_FD_160086 | JGI IMG/M metagenome (GOLD analysis project Ga0206123, IMG submission 160086) | Pelagic subsurface seawater microbial communities from Kabeltonne, Helgoland, North Sea - Helgoland_Spring_Bloom_20160316_1 | ecosystem: Environmental > Aquatic > Marine > Epipelagic ...
TATCATAAAACAATGTATTGGGGTCAATTTTCGCTCGAATGTTATTAATATTTAAAAAATCTGATTGAGAGTAAGATAAGTTAAAGGCAGAAAATGAAATGAGTAATATAAATAAAGTTGTTTTTTTCATAAAGAAGATTTATAGTGTTAATTTGAAAAATGTGATTAAAACTTATTTTTCTTCAGGTTTCTTAAAAACACCTTTATCAATTAAGTCTTGCAAGTAAACACGTTTGCCTTCATAAATAGCGGTAATAAAAGCATCTGTTTGTCCTTTGGCTTTTACTTTTTCATTATGCTTACTTGCTTTCTCAAATGTTTTAAACTCTCCTCCAATCGTAAAACGTGTAATGTTATCTTCTAACACAAGCTCTTCAACCTTCCCTAAGCCTCTTAATCGCTTATAATCGTAGTTTTTAGGAAAACTATAAGCAGCTATTTGAACTTTAAAAATTAACCCTTCAGCTTTTGTTTTTTTATTGGTTTCAGCAATTTTTTTGTTTTCTTCAACAATAAAACTATCCGTATAAAACTTAATAGGCACATCCATTTTTACCATAGTATCAGATTCTGCAACAGCAAAAGTTTTTATGATGATAGAATCACCCTTTAATTTTGAAAAGTCAAAATCTTTAAGTTTATACTCAACAGCATACTCGTGGCTTGTAGGTAATGTAGTTAAATACTCTCCAGATTCAGAATTGGCTTCAGTGTTGGTGTAAAGCCTTTTGTTGTCAGTAAAATTCACAGTTATTTCGGCAGCATGAGGCACATCGTTTAATGTAACTACACCACTAACCATAGCAACTGCAGGTTTATACCCTATCAGTCCTGGAATTACTGTATAAAGATCTTGTTTTCCATATCCACCAGCTCTTCCTGAAGAAAAATACCCTGTTTTTCCATCTGCAGAAAGCACATAATAAGTGTCCCTATCAGGGCTATTAATAGGATGACCTATGTTTTCTACAGGTTTCCATGTGCTATCAATTTTTAACTGCGTGTGAAATACATCATACCCGCCCATACTGTTATGTCCTTCAGAGCTAAACACTAAAGTTCTTCCATCTGGATGAAAGAATGGCGCATCATCATTATATGGGGTGTTAATTGTTGGACCTAAATTTTCTACATTACCCCAAATACTATCGTTTATTAATGTTGCTTTATAAATGTCTCTACCACCAAAACCCTCCGGTTTATCACTTGTAAAATAAAGTGTTTTCCCATCAGCAGATAAAGAACAACTTCCTTCCCAATGATTGGTGTTAACGTCACCTAGTAATGGTGTTGCAGCCTCCCACTTTTTTCCTTTTAATTTACTGTAATATATTTCTCCCTTTTTCTTAGGGTCGTCTCTATAAACAAATAAAACTTGTCCGTCTGGAGATAGTGCAATACAAGCATCATTGTCAATTCCGTTAATGTTATCACCTAACGCTTTTGGATCATTCCAGCTTCCATCTTTTTTCTTTTCAGTTCTAAAAATATCTTCCATTCCTCTTTTAGACTTTTTTCCGACATAAGTAAATAACATTACCTTTTCGTCAGAAGAAACAACAGGAACGTATTCTGATGCCTCACTATTGATTGGCCCACCAACATTTGTAATGTCAACCTCAATAGGGTTGCCAACTAGTTTTTTAGCGTTCTCACAATTTTGGATTAATCGCTCAGTAATAGGGCGTTGGCTTTTTATAATTTTTTGATTTAAGTACTCATTAAGCTCTTTTATTGCTTCATCAAACTGATAATTCAAATGGTATGCTTTTCCTAAATAAAACTTAATATCTGCAGCTTCAGGATATTTTTCTGCAATAGGTTTTAAGGTTTTAACAGCTTTGCCATAAGAGTCTTCTTTCTCTAAATAACACATGCCTAATCGATATGAAATATAATCTTCTTGCGGGTAAGCTATATTTAATTCCTCATATAGTGGTTGAGCAGTTTGATAATCTAAATCAATATATAATTCTTCAGCAGAATTTAATTTTTTCTTATCATCATCACTAAAGCTTTTAAAGTTTAATTTGATGGTATTATTTTGTCCAAATATTGTTATTGTTGCTATACAGCAAATAATTACAATGAAAAAATGCTTAAAACCTTTCATATATTCTTGTTTGATAGAGATTAAAAGTAGTTAATTTTTAATAAAAACAAAACTGAATAAAAAAAGCGCCTCTGTTTTGCAACGAGAGACGCTCTTAAAAGAAGGATCTTTTATGTCGTTAAGACAATAAATTTTTAACCAGAGCACATTTCGCAATCGTCTGGGTTATCTATTGAACAAGCTAATATTGCAGCTTCTTCTAACTCCTTTGCAGTTGGCTGTGGAGCAGCTTTAGCAGCAGTGTCAACTGTAAACTTAACAGCATCACGAGCAGCTTTTGTTCTTAAATAATACATTCCAGTTTTTAAACCTTTTTTCCAAGCGTGAAAATGCATTGATGTTAATTTAGCCATATTTGGGCTTTCAACAAATAAGTTTAATGATTGCGATTGACAGATGTAAGCACCTCTATCAGCAGACATATCAATAATGTTTCGTTGTTTAATTTCCCAAACTGTTTTATATAAATCTTTTAAGTTTTGCGGAATTTCAGGAATGTCTTGAATAGAGCCATTCGCTAACATAATTTGATTTTTCAAATCATCATTCCACAAACCTAATTTATTTAAGTCTCTTAATAAATGTTTATTTACCACGATAAACTCTCCAGATAATACTCTTCTTGTATAAATGTTAGAAGTGTAAGGTTCAAAACATTCATTGTTTCCTAAAATTTGAGAAGTAGATGCTGTTGGCATTGGAGCTAATAATAAAGAGTTTCTAACTCCATATTTAGCAACTTCTTCTTTTAAAATATCCCACTCCCATCTGTCTGATGGAGTAACTCCCCACATATCGTATTGGAAAATTCCTTGCGAAACAGGAGAGCCTTCATAAGATTCGTAAGCCCCATCAACTTTAGCTAAATCTTTAGAAGCTGTCATTGAAGCGTAATATATTGTTTCAAATATTTCTCTGTTTAATGCTTTTGCTTCGTCAGACTCAAATGGCATCCTTAACATGATAAATGCATCTGCTAAACCTTGTACACCTAATCCGATTGGACGGTGACGGAAGTTTGAGTTTTCTGCTTCTTGAACAGGATAATAGTTGTTGTCAATTATTCTGTTTAGGTTTTTAGTAGCAACGTAAGTGATCTCAAATAATTTTTGATGATCAAATTTACCGTCAATTATAAATTTTGGAAGAGCTAGAGAAGCTAAGTTACAAACTGCAACCTCGTCTTTAGAAGTGTATTCCATTATTTCAGTACATAAGTTTGAAGAACGAATTGTACCTAAATTTTTCTGGTTAGATTTCTCGTTACATGAATCTTTGTATAACATGTAAGGAGTTCCAGTTTCAATTTGAGACTCTAAAATAGTATTCCAAAGATCTCTTGCTTTGATTGTTTTTCTTCCTTTTCCTTCCGTTTCGTACTTTGTGTAAAGTGCTTCAAATTCTGCTCCATAAGAATCGTATAAACCTGGACACTCGTGTGGACACATTAAAGTCCAATCCCCATCTGCTTCAACTCTTTTCATGAATAAATCTGGAGTCCACATTGCGTAGAATAAATCTCTTGCTCTTTGCTCTTCCTTTCCGTGATTCTTTTTTAAATCTAAGAAATCAAAAACATCAGCATGCCAAGGCTCTAGGTAAACAGCAAAAGAACCTTTTCTTTTTCCACCACCTTGATCAACATAACGAGCAGTATCGTTAAACACTCTCAACATGGGTACAATTCCATTAGACTGTCCGTTAGTTCCTTTAATGTAAGAACCTGTAGCTCTAACATTGTGAATACTAATTCCAATTCCTCCTGCAGATTGTGAAATTTGAGCAGTTTGTTTTAATGTATCGTAAATACCAGAAATACTATCGTCTTGCATTGCTAATAAGAAGCAAGAAGACATTTGTGGTTTAGGAGTCCCTGCATTAAATAAAGTTGGGGTAGCATGTGTAAACCACTTTTCCGACATTAAGTTGTAAGTTTCAATTGCCGCATCAACATCATCTTTGTGAATTCCAATAGAAACTCTCATTAACATGTGTTGAGGTCGTTCAGCAACTTCTCCGTTTAATTTTAAAAGGTAAGCTCTTTCTAAAGTTTTAAACCCGAAAAAATCGTAATTAAAATCTCTATCGTAAATTATGGCAGAATCAAAAGCATCAGCGTTTTTTTGAATGATTTCATGAACGTCAGGTGCTAATAATGGTGCTTTTTCGTTTGTTTTTGGGTCAATATAATTGTAAAGGTTTTCCATTGTTGTAGAAAAACTTTTATCAGTTGCTTTATGTAAGTTAGAAACAGCAATTCTTGAAGCTAATAAGGCAAAATCAGGGTGTTGAACAGTCATTGTTGCAGCAACTTCAGCAGCTAAATTATCTAGTTCAGTTGTAGTTACACCGTCATATAATCCTTCGATTACTCGCATTGCAACTTTAGTTGGGTCAACAAGTTCATTTAATCCCCAACAAAGTTTTTTAATTCTTGCGGTGATTTTATCAAATTGTACCGGCTCTTTTCTTCCGTCTCTTTTTAGTACATCCATTGTTTCTTGGTCTTAATGTTTGGGTTTTTAGTAAGTGGTATTTCTAAAAGTCTTCGTCTAAGCTAAATCCTTCGTTTAAGTCTTGAGTACTATTAGATACTCCTGCTTTTTGATATTCAGCAACTCTCTTTTCAAAGAAATTTGTTTTTCCTTGCAAAGAAATCATGTCCATAAAATCGAAAGGGTTTGACGTGTTGTAAACTTTGTCACAACCTAACTGAACCAATAACCTATCAGCAACAAACTCAATATATTGATTCATTAAATCAGCATTCATTCCAATTAATCTAACAGGTAATGATTCAGTTACAAATTCAGCCTCAATTCTTACAGCATCAGTAATAATTCCAGTAATTTTTTCTTTAGAAAGTTTATTTACTAAGTGATTATTGTATAATAAACATGCAAAATCCATGTGCATTCCTTCATCCCTTGAGATCAACTCATTAGAGAAAGTTAAACCTGGCATTAACCCTCTTTTCTTTAACCAAAAAATAGAACAGAAAGAACCAGAGAAGAAAATCCCTTCAACTGCGGCAAAAGCAATTAAACGTTCAGCATAACTTCCGTTATCAATCCAACGCATAGCCCAATCAGCTTTTTTTCTAACAGGAGGGAAGGTTTCGATAGCGTTAAACAAGTAGTCTTTTTCTTTATTGTCTTTGATGTAAGTATCAATTAATAAAGAATATGTTTCTGAATGAACATTTTCCATCATTACCTGAAAACCATAAAAGAATTTTGCTTCAGTATATTGAACTTCACTTAAAAAGTTCTCAGCTAAATTTTCGTTTACAATTCCATCACTTGCAGCAAAAAATGCTAAAACGTGTTTTACGAAATATCTTTCGTCATCATTTAATTTATTTTCCCAGTCATTTAAATCTTGAGATAAATCTATTTCTTCTGCAGTCCAAATTGATGCTTGTTGATCTTTATACATTTGCCAAATATCATCATGCTGGATTGGAAATAAAACAAAACGATTTGGGTTATCTTTTAAGATAGGTTCTTCGTGAGCTACAACAGTATTTTCTGGCAAAATAGCGTCAATGTTTAATTCCTCTTTCGTTTTTGTGTTTTCTTCCATCTTTTTTTGTTTTTAAATTTAAGCAAAGCAATGTTCTGCTTAACAGGGTTTTACGCCCGAAGTTTGTTATGTGTTTTACCAGAAATCTCCTGTTGGAAACAAATTGGACTACAAAAATTGGGATTTTTTTTGGGTGTGGCAACAGAAAATAATTAACAATTAATCGAAGTTTTTAACAACTTGATTCGCTAAAAATATGTGTATAAAAAATTATAAATAGCTTAACTAATTGACACCAAAGAGATTTAGCTCGTGGAAGTATATTTTTTGTTTAACGACAGAAAAAAAGAGTTGGTCGATTGGATTTTTTTGCCTAAACTATAGAAATTATTTATTCAAATGTTGGTCAACTAATTCTAATTCTTCAAACCATTTTTCCCCAAACCTTCTGATTAAAGGTTCTTTTAAAAATTGATACGTTTTTACACCTAATTGTTCTCCGAGTTCACAAGCATCATCACAAATATCCCAATAAGCATAATTTACAGCAGTAAAGTTTTTGTATTTGGTTAAACGCACAGGAAATAAGTGACAAGAGATCGGTTTTTTAAAATCGGTATCACCATCCAAATAAACTTGTTCTATAGAGCATTTAGTGATTCCTTTCTCGTCATAATAGACAAAAGCACATTCTGCATCACCTTCTAATTGAGTAACATATTCACCATCGTGATCAAGTGTATATAAATCTTGCTCTAAAGCGTTTATATTTTTTTCTGAAAGATATTTTTTGGTTAAAGGGTAAACTTTTTCTAACTCTTTTAATTCCTCTTCTAATAGTGGTGCTCCAGCATCACCCTCTACACAGCAAGCACCCATACATTTATCTAAATTACAGACAAACTTTTTTTCTAAAAGTAATTCAGAAACTATTGTATCGTCAATTTGAATCATAATGTAAAAGTAACTTTATGAAATGAGTTTTAACTTAAACTTACAAGTGTTTTAATTGTTTCTTCTAACATCTCATTTGTAAAATTAAGGTGAGTTACCATTCTTATTTGTTGTGGTCCAAATGCAACAACTTTAATGTTTCTATCAGCTAATTGCTGGATAATGGTGTTGAAATCTATGGTTTCTATTATTTCAAAAATTACAATATTGGTATATAGAGGAAGGACTTTTTCTACAAAGGAAAGTTGCTCCAAAACATTGCCAAGAGCTTTTGCTCTCGTGTGATCTTCTTTTAGCCGCTCAATATTATTTTCTAAAGCATAAATTCCTGCCGCGGCAAGATAACCTGCTTGACGCATTCCGCCACCTAATATTTTTCTAATTCTCCTAGCTTTTATAATGTCTTGTTTTGTTCCTAGCAAAAGAGACCCAACAGGAGCGCCTAGCCCTTTTGATAAACAAACAGAAATAGTATCGAATTGTTCTCCCAGTTCTTTTGCAGTATAATCCGCTTCTACTAATGCGTTAAAAACTCTCGCACCGTCCAAATGGAGTGTTAAATTTTTTTCATCACACAACGTTTTTATTTTTTTTATTTCTGATAATGGGTAAATAGTCCCCCCTCCTTTATTGCAAGTGTTTTCTAGGCTCACTAATTGCGTTTCAGGAAAATGAACATCATCTGGATTAATTGCAGCTTCTATTTGTTCTGCAGTAATTTGACCAGCATTACCCTTAATTAGTTTTGTAGCTAAACCTGCATTAAAACCAATTCCACCACCTTCATATTTATAGATATGAGAAAGCTCATCACATATTAATTCTCCTGGGGAGTTCGAGTTAATTTTAATAGCTATTTGATTAGTCATCACACCAGAAGGGCAAAAGAGGCCATCCTCTTTTCCAAACATTTTTGCTCCTAAGAGTTCAAGTTTGTTAATTGTTGGGTCATCACCAAAAACATCATCGCCAATCTCAGCATTAAACATAGCGTTTTTCATTTCTGAAGAGGGAATTGTAACGGTGTCACTTCTTAAATCTATAATCATAGCTTTATTTTTCAATAAAAGTATTAAAATAATTATTAGATTTGCAGACCTAATTAAAAAGGGTTTCGTGGCCGAGTGGCTAGGCTCTGGTTTGCAAAACCAGCTACAGCGGTTCGAATCCGCTCGAAACCTCAACAAAAAAGCCTTACAATTTTGTAAGGCTTTTTTGATTTTGTATGTTTTTGATACTACTCAGCAGCAATTTTAAATTTAATCATAAAATGATCATCAATCATCTTATCTCCTAAGCCTTCAAAGAATTTACCTGAACCGTACTTAATATCATATAAAGTTCTATCTATTTTTATTTCAGCATAAGCACCCAACTTTCCATCTTTCATATCTATAGTAGCAGGAAAAGAAATAGGCTTGGTAATTCCTTTAATAGTCAAATTACCAGCTATCATATGTTTATTCCCTTCAATAGTTTTAACTCCGGTAATTTGCAAAATAGATGTTTGATGATTGGCTACATCAAAAAAGTCAGGAGAGTTTAAGTGTCCAACTAGTTTTTGACCCATTTTACCTTCTAGATCTGTACAGGTAATACTCGACATATCAATAACAATTTTTCCTGCAGATAAATGACCGTCATGTAAATTAAGGGATCCTTCTTTAATAGTTATAACGCCTTCGTGTTGTCCTGACACTTTTTTTCCAACCCAGTTAACACTACTTACTTTGGTGTTAATTTTTAAATTGCTATGATTATGATTGGCAAATAGAGTAGAGCTAAATGCTGTTAGAGCGATTAAACTCAATAATAAGATTTTCTTTTTCATTTTTTAGATTTTAAATTACGTCACAAATATATGTATATACACTTAATGTTTAAACATTAAGGTGGTTTTATTTTATTGTTGAGGCAAAATAGGTGCCAGAAAAAGAATAAGGTTTAGTTAGAAAGATTATTTGTTGTTTCTTCAATTTTATTAGAAACAACTTCATTTATTGCGTTATCAACAACATTATTAAGACTTATGTCTTTAAGACCTGGAATAATAATTTGAGCTATTTTTCCAATGGGTTTATACAACACAGAAGTGTTTTTCATTTCTGGTTCGATAAAAGTGACTTGCTCATTTAAAATATTGGTAAAATTGATAATTACACTCATGATTAAACCAAACTTTAACATCCCAAATAAAGCTCCTGCTGCCTTATTTACAAAACCTAGCGCTACCATTTTTACTATTTTTTGAAGCATTTTTGCAAGTGCAAAAACTGCAATTACTATTAAAATGAAAGTCACAGCAAAAGAGATAAGAGGCATTATATTTTCAGCAATATCAAATGCTTCACTCAAGTATTTTGCTGAAATCGATGAGAATTTCATACCTCCCCAAATTCCTAATCCTAAAGCAATGAAAGAAGCAATTTCAATGATAATTCCTTTTTTAAAACCTTTGTAAGCACCCCAAATTAGAGGAATTATGATGATGATGTCGAAATAATTCATTAATTCAAAACTACAAGAATAGTGGTTGGGTAAATTTATAGCGCAAATGATTTATTAAAACTAAATTGTTTATACGTAAGCTAGAAGAAGTCCTTACTTTTGCTCTATGGAAAATAATGTTACGAAAGACTGGTTAGCTGTTGAAAAAATGGTTTTTAAACGATTTGGAGAGAAGTTAGATGAACAAACAATACTTTTTATTATTGGCTTGCAAGAGCTAGGAAAAGGAGATGCAGATTACAAAAAGGAGGAAAAATTAGATATCATTCACATTGGTATTTGTACAGTTTTGGGGCAATTTGGGTATTACGAAAGAATTGGAGTAGATGATGATGGTTGGCCGCATTTTAAAAACATAAAAAAACTCCCCAATGAATTTCAAGGGGAGCGTCAAGAAAACTTAATTAAACAAGCAATTATAAAATATTTTAATATATAGCTAGTAAGCTCTATTCAACAAAAACAACTTCAGAAAAAATATTTTCTTCGTCTTTTTGTCTTATCACTTCAATTTTAACCACTTTATGCCCTTTTAGTGTATCTGTTCCTAGAACATAGTTTACATCAACATCTAAAACAGCTGATGCAGGGAATTCAAGTTCGATTTCCCCTTTAGAATCCGTTAAACCTCTACGGTCCATTCTTTCATTTGAGACGCCACTACCATCATTTATGCTGTCAGAATTTACATCATCAGTAGGCCAAACATGTACGTATGCACCTTGTAAAGGAACACTGTTGGCATCTTTTACTGTAACAATAAGCGTAGGCTCTCTGTCCTTTTTGCTACAGGCTGTAAATACAAATAAAGATACAATTAAGATTGTTAGTGTATGGAATTGAGTATGTTTCATTTTTTCTAAATTTAAAATTTCAAAACCCTTTATAAGGCAGAATTTCTTAATATTGTAGTGAACAAAGATATGAATTAATCATGATAAAGAAAACATTTTCGTTAGGCCTAATTGTAATGCTATTATTAAGTGTTAACGGTTTTTCACAAAAAGAAAAAAAACAAACAAAAGTTTCCATTTCAACTACTTATGGCGATATGACTCTTGTTCTTTACAATGAAACGCCAAAACATCGCGATAATTTTATAAAATTGGTGAAAGATGGGTTCTATGACGGAACGTTATTTCACAGGGTTATAGAAGGTTTTATGATTCAGGGAGGAGATCCAGATTCTAAAACAGCTAAAAAAGGACAAATGTTAGGTAATGGTGGCCCTGGCTATACTGTTGCTGCAGAATTTAATAAGCAATTTTACCACAAAAGAGGAGCTTTATCTGCTGCAAGAATGGGAGATGGAATTAACCCACAAAAAGCATCTTCAGGTTCTCAGTTTTATATTGTACAAGGTAAAAAATATGATAGAAAAAATTTAGAAGGAATGGGTAAAAGGTCTGGAACTACATATACTGATGAGCAAATTAAAGTTTATGAAACAGTGGGAGGAACTCCTCAATTAGACATGAATTACACAGTTTTCGGAGAGATTACAGGAGGGTTTGATGTGATAGATAAAATTGCAGCTGTTGCTAAAGGTAGGGCTGACAGACCAAAAGAAGATATTAAAATGACAATGAAAATTGTTAAATAAGCACAATGAAAGATAAGATAGCAGAACTGTTAAACGAAGTAGAAAGCTTTAAAGCTGAGAGCAAAGAGCAGTTAGAGGATTTTAGAATCCAATTATTAGGTAGTAAAGGTAAAATAAAAGACCTATTTGCTGATTTTAGAAATGTTCCTAACGAAGATAAAAAAGAAGTTGGACAGCTTATCAATACTTTAAAAGTTAAGGCTCAAGACAAGTTAGATGAATTTAAGTCAAAATTGGCAGGAGGAGATGTTTCTGCGGATAATGATTTAGACTTAACAAGAACTGGAACACCTGTGCAGTTAGGTTCAAGGCATCCTATTTCCATAGTAAGAAATGAAATTATTGATATTTTTTCTCGAATTGGATTTACCGTTTCAGAGGGTCCAGAAGTTGAGGATGACTGGCATAATTTTTCTGCTCTAAACTTTCCACCAGAACACCCTGCAAGAGACATGCAAGACACTTTTTTTGTAGAGTCTGATGGTGATGATGAAATTGCATTGAGAACGCATACCTCTTCTGTTCAAGTTAGGATTATGGAAAATTCAAAACCACCAATCCGGACATTATCACCAGGAAGGGTTTATCGTAATGAAGCCATTTCAGCTAGAGCACATTGCTTTTTTCATCAAGTGGAAGGACTTTATATTGCTGAAAACGTTTCGTTTGCAGATTTAAAACAAACGCTAATGTACTTTGCTAAAGAGATGTTTGGTGAGGAAACAAAAATTAGATTAAGACCATCTTATTTTCCTTTTACAGAACCAAGTGCAGAAATGGATGTAAGTTGTTCTGTTTGTAACAGTAAAGGCTGCAATGTCTGTAAATATACCGGTTATTTAGAGATTATGGGTTGCGGAATGGTTGACCCTAATGTTTTAGAAAATTGCGGAATTGACTCTAAAAAATATTCAGGATTTGCATTTGGAATGGGGGTTGAACGTATTGCGATGCTAAAATATAAAGTGAACGATCTAAGGTTGTATTCTGAAGGAGATGTGCGTTTCTTAGAACAATTTAAGTCTGCTTTTTAGTTAATTTAAAACTTATTATATTTAGCCTTGATTAATTTAATCAGGGTTTTTATGCAAATTACTTTTCGATATACATCCGTTTTATTACTTGTTGTATTTTGCTTTAATGTAAATGCTCAGGTCAGCTATTTCGATAGTTTAAAAACAGTTATTTCAAGGGTTTCAGAAGAGAAAAAGATAGCGTTAATTATCGCTATTCCTTTTGATAAAATGAATAGTAATACTTCTACTGCTATTGATATTTATGGTTATGGAATAGACATCGCAAAGAACCAGAAAAGTGAAAACTTAACCGCTCAACTTTATGAAAAACAATCAATAGCCTATTATTATAAAGGAGATTATGATTTAGCGGTTCAGACAAGTTTAAACGCAATTAACCTATATGAAGGGTTAAAAAACAGATTAAAAGTCGGATCCGTTTATGCCAGCCTTGGCTATCAGGTGAAAAGAAGAGATTTACCAAGAGCATTTGAATATATGCGAAAAGGCATTGACCAGCTAGAGCAAATTAATGATCAAAAAGCTTTATCTGCAGCCTATAATAATTTTGGAGTGCTTCACGAAATGGAGAGCAATATTGATAGTGCTTTGTTTTATTATAAAAAAGGGCTGTTAATTGTGGAAGAACTAGCAGATAGTATAGGGATTCCTTATAGTTTAAACAACATTGCTGGAGCCTATGTTATAGAGGGTAATTATAAAGAAGCGATGGCTTATTACGATAGAGCGTTTGCTATTAGAAAAAGAAGAAACGATTTGAACGGTCTGGCAGAAAACTATAGTTATTATGGAGATTTTTACTTTAAGCAAGAGCTTTATAAACAAGCAATAATTAAATATTTGGCTGCCGAAAAAATAACAGCTAAAATCAACTATACATATTTACAAAAAATTATTAGTCAGCAACTCGCAGCTTGTTATTTGGAAACAAATAACTACTCAAAAGCTTTGTATTACCAAAAGCAACAGGTAAAATTAAACAGCAAGTTACTAAATGAAAGCTCAAATAAAACTATAGCTGAACTAGAAACACAATTTGAAACACAAAAAAAGGAAAAACAAATTTTAGAACAAAATTTAATAATTGCTAACAAGGATCTTGAAATAAAGCAACAAAGCTATTTTTTATATGTTCTAATTGCGATTGGAATTTTAATTGTAGCACTAGGGTTTTTTATACTTAAACAAATAAAATTTAAGCAACAAAAATTAATTGAAGCTAACCGACTAAAAGATAAAATAGCTAAAATTAAAATGCAAGAAAAGCTAAATGAAGAACGTGTTCGAATTTCTCGTGATTTGCATGATAATATTGGTGCTCAATTAACTTTTATTATTTCATCAATAGATAATATGAGTTATTTTATGAAAGAGGCCAACAATGAGTTAAAAGACAAGTTGTCTGAACTTAATGAGTTTTCGCGTAATGCAATAAAAGAGTTAAGGGGTACAATTAACACCTTAAATAAAAGTAAATGAAAAGCATCTTAAATATCGTCTTATGTTTGCTTTTTACAACTTCTGTAAGTGCAAATGAAGACTCTTTAATTGTGTTTAGTTTGCTAGAACAAGCTAAACAAACAGAGAGTACTGACTCATCTATAAGTTATGCCGATGAGGCAATGCGTTATGCTAAAAAACAACACTATTTAGACGGGGTATTAACTGTTGCTAAACATTTTGGAAACCAATATGCACAAACTGGGGAACTAGAAAAATCAATTAACTTATATCGAGAAATTATTGTTACAAATTCTTTTAGCCCAAAACAGTTAAGCACAGCTTATAATCAATTGGGAATTTACCATGTTTATATGGGACATTATGATAGTACTGAGGTTTATTTTTTAAAAGCACTAGAAATGCGAAAACAACTTAACGATAGTGTTGGAATGGGCGCTTCTCTAAACAATTTAGGAAATGTAGTTATGAGTAAAGGAGATTACGACAGGGCAACATCTTATTATATACAGGCTTTAAAGGTTAGGGAACAAATCAAAGATAGTTCAGGTATTGCATCAAGCACAAATAATTTAGGGTTGATTTTTTACAAACAACAAAAGTTTGAAGATGCGATTCTTTATTATCAGAAAGCCTTAAATATTAACCGCAAGCAAAATAGTTTAAAAAAGGAGGCTTTGATTTTATTAAACTTAGGAAACATCTATGATGAAATGCTTCAATTAGATTCGGCTTTGTTGTATTACCAACAAGCTATAACTGTTGGAGAAATGAGTGGTGATTTACGTACTATTGCTATGGGCTATGGAAATTTAGGGGTAACACAACAAAAACTAGAAAACTATGCTTTAGCAGAACAAAACCTTCGTAAAGCGTTAAAAATCAGGGTGGAATCAAATGATATTGAAGGCCAATCTATCTTGTATAATAATTTAGGAGCAGTGTTTATTGGAACTAAAAAATATAAAGAAGCGATAAATTATTTCAATCAAAGTTTAGAATTTTCTAAGCAAACAGGACATTTAGAAACATCTAGAGATAACTATTTAGGCTTGTCTGAAGCTTATGAAAAGTTAAATCAATATGAATTAGCATTTTTTGCTCATCAAAAATTTAAACTCATTAAAGATTCCATGTTGAATGAAGCAACAAATGAACAAATAGCGTTGTTAAATACACAGTACGAAACAGAAAAAAAAGAAATAGAAATAGCCTCTCAACAACTAGAAATAACCTCTCAGCAACTACAAGTAAAACAACGCGATTATTTACTTTTAGGATTGGGACTACTAATTGCATTTATTGTGCTTATAGGTGGTTTTGTATATCGTACTCAAAAGCAAAAGCAATTAAGACTACAAGAGGAAAATTTATTAAAAGATGAAATAGCTCGAATAAATATTCAAAACGAATTGCATCAAGAACGCTTACAAATTTCTAATAGTTTACACGATAATATTGGTTCGCAGTTAATCTTTATTATTTCTTCGGTTGATAATATGAGTTTTGTGTTTAATGATTTGGATGTTAAATTAAAACAAAAACTAACCGACATAACTACTTTTACTAAAGGCACAATCACCCAGTTAAGAGATACTATTTGGGCATTAAATAAAGATGAAATTTCTTTTGAAGACTTAAAAGCGCGACTGTATAATTATATTAAAAATGCAAGCTTGGCTCAAGAGCAAACTAAATTTGAATTTAATTCAGATTTAAAATCAGATATTCAATTGAATTCCATTCAAGGAGTTAGTATTTATCGTGTTGTACAGGAGGCAATAAACAATGCAATGAAATATTCTGCAGCAACTTCGGTATTGTTAAACATTTCAGAAAAAAAGGAGGAAATACAGGTTTCTATTAAAGATGATGGTATAGGATTTAATTTAACTGAAATAGAATTAGGAAATGGGTTAGAAAATATGAGAAATAGGGCATTAGCTATAAATGCTACCTTTGATATGATTTCAGAGCCCAATAAAGGAACAGAGATATTGTTAACTCTACCAAAATAGTTTAAACGAAATACGACAAATGCCGTATAGTTAAAACGAGATGAAGTCAATACCTTTGAGTAATAATTTTAGAACTATGATTAAAATAGCGGTAGCAGAGGATAACGGATTTTTAGCAAAGGCAGTACAAGAGAAAATTTCTTTTTTTGAGGATTTAAAATTCAAATTTAGGGGTGCTAATGGAAATGATTTTATTGGGAAATTAACGCAAGATCATAATGTTGATGTTATTTTAATGGACATCCAAATGCCAGAAATGGACGGTATTCAAACAACAGAATATGTTAAAAATAAGTACCCTCATATTAAAATTTTAATGCTAACAGTTTTTGATGATGATGACAATATTTTTAGAGCAATACAAGCTGGAGCAGACGGTTATTTATTGAAAGAAACCAACCCTGAAGACTTACATAAATCAATTGTAGATGTATTAGGCGGTGGAGCTGCAATGACTCCTTCTGTTGCGTTAAAAGCATTAAACATTTTGCGTAATCCATCTCGAATGACAGGAGACAAAATTCAGCAAGAAGAAATTACACTTACAAAAAGAGAAACTGAAGTTTTAGAGCAATTATCTAAAGGGTTAAATTATCAGCAAATTGCAGAAAACTTAATTTTGAGTCCTTCAACCGTTCGGAAGCACATTGAAAATATTTATAAAAAGCTACAAGTACATAATAAAATGGAGGCGGTACAAAAAGGAATGAAACTGAATATTTTATAAAGCTTACTTTACTGAAAAGTAAACCAACACTGCAGGGAGTATCACTGTTAAAGCAGTTGTAATAGATTGAATTAACTTATTCGGGTCAATGGATTTTTTTTCATAATCGGTCACCAATTCTTCAGGTAAAGTTTCGTAGGAAGTTACTTTACCTGTGTTAGAAAACGTAACAACTAAATCTTTCCATTTCCCATCTACAATAACACCTTTGTTTTTTCTCATTAACAATGGCATTCTTTTTACTTCTTTTACGCGATATTTATATAAAACAACTGTAGTTCCTGAAGTGTCTTTAGCAATTAAATCATGAGGTTGACAACCTAAAATTGTATTTACACTGTCTTTATCAATACCAACACTAAGTTGTACCACTTGTTTTATACTGGAATGTTTTGGTTGTTGAATATAACAAGAGCTTAGAGAGGTTGTTATTGCAAGAAAAAATAGAAATAAGCGAAAGTTTTTCATAGTGTTTTTATTCTTCTTTTCTATATTTTTTAGGGAGTGTACTCTCGTTAATAACTCGCTCTACTCTATAATGAGGAGAGAGTATTTCAATTCCATTTTCATTAAAACAATCTTGTAAATTTTGATGTAATTCAGAATAGATTGCGCCCATTTTTGCAGGATTTTTTGAATAAGCATTTAATTCGTAGGCAACGCTAAAATCGTTTAATGCTGTTTGTAATACAAAAGGTTTTGGGTCATCTAAAATATTTTCAGTTCTATCAGCCGCTTCAGTCATTACTTGGTGAACCAGCCTCCACTCAACATCATAGCCAATAGTTACAGTAGTGTGCATAAAAACTCCGGCACCTTTTTCTTCAGAGCTATAATTTACAATCTGGTTTTCTACCACCATTTTGTTAGGAACACTAATTTCTTCATTTTTTGGAGTGTTAAGTCGAGTAACTAGCATACCTTTAGAAACAACAGTTCCAAGGTTTTCTCCAATTTTAACAACATCACCAATTACAAATGGGCGCATATAAATGATCATCAACCCTCCCACTGCATTGGCTACAAAACCTGTAGATCCTAAAGAAAGTAAAACTCCCATAAAAATGGAAACACCTTGAAAGGCGGGAGAGTCTGAACCAGGCAAATAAGGGAATACTAAAACTATAGCAAAAACATAAACAATTAACTTTACAATAATTGAGGTAGGTTTTGCCCACTCCTTATAAAATCCATCAATTTTTAAGCGTTCGTTTGTTATTTCTTTGGCAAAAAACTTTATTATTTTATTGACATATCGAACAATAACAAAAACAATTGCAATAAAAAATAGACTAGGTAAATAGTTTATAAAAGAAGTTCCTAGCGTTTTAAGAGGGTCAATGGTGTAGCCAATTAAAGCATCTGAAATGTTTTTTGTCCAAGGAAAAATGCTAAACAATAAAGGTAGCCAGAAATAAAAGACAATTAGGAGTATTAGTAATCGTAAAAATTTAAAACCTCCAATAATTAATTTAGCAGTATATTCTGGAGTTAAAAACTGATAGTTTTTTAAACTTAAACCTTTTATTTTATTTCCAGCAAGGCCAAATATTTTTTTATAAATTAATTTGAAGACACGATTTATACCATAAATAACAAGTGTCAATATGAGCACAGCTCCTATAGCGAGGGCTATATTAATTAATGTTTCATTATCAAGATGGAAGTCCATAGGTTAAAAATACAATTATTTATTCATCATCACTTACATCAAACTGCAATTGGTACTGTACATTTTTATTGGATGATTGGTCAAAACGGGTTCCTTCTAAGGCTGATTTTTGTATTTGTGTTACCAAAACTCCTTTTTTGATTAAATAGTTATTAATGTAAAGCGTTTTATTGTCAACTAAGGTTTCTACCTGTGTTTTTAAAACAGAAGGAGTATATAGTTTGTTGATTTTAGTTGTAATGCTTAATGTTTGATTTTCGGGTGTTGTTTTGGAGTTGACATACGCAATAAACAAAGAGTCTTTTGTGTTTACAGAAGTAATATTATTTAATTTCATATAATCTTGTTTAGCCTTAAACTCCGCTATTTTTTCAATTTCTTTATTAATGTTGTAATAAGGATCAATAAGCAAAATTAGCTCTGGTTTTTCGTTTAAAACTTTAACTAGATTATCGAGTTTTATGTGGTGTCTTTGAGTTAGCGAATCGGACAAATTATCAATATTAATTCTTTTGGTTGATTCTTCATCTGTATCAACAGCGCCAGCAACTAAATTGTATGGAGATGAGGCTGCTTTTAATAAGAGCTCCTTAAAAATTCGTCCAATAGTTTTCCAAACCTTGTATTTCGGATCTCCCAAATCACCTTCAACAGGAATATCTAAAACAATATTTTTATCTCTGTCTTTAAGCATTGCAACCCCCATTTTTATTGGCAAATTATAAGCTTTATCATGCTTCTGTTTTTTCCCAAGCTTAAGCGATTGAAGTATTAAATTGTGTTTACTATCGAGTTTTTTGTCGATTACTAAAATACTTGTGTTCATATTGAAAACCCCTTTGGTAACTGGGTGCGCAACATATTGATGGAAATAAGGTGATAAGTCGCGCATTTCCATTTTGTTAATAGTCATTACAATATTTACATCTTCTGGTTTTTTAGGATGTAAAACAGCATCAGCGTTAAGCAAGCCTTTATTATTGAGTAAAGCGTTAAAATTCACAATTAAACTGTCTGCATTAGATTTTACATTGTAAGCAGTTAGGTTAGCTTTAGAAACTGTATACTTAAAATTTTGAATCATTGTATGATCAATGTATAAAGCTTCAACGTTATTGATTGCAACCGTATCAATAGAAAAATTACTTGCTTTAATCCCATGTAAAGTTTCAACTACATAGTCTTTAATCATAACAAAAAGGTTAGACTCATGCTCCTCAACAGTTGTTGCAACCTCTCCAGAATCACTCATCATAAGTAGCTGACTAAAATTGTCAGTTTCTTGATACATTTCGTAACGAGCGTAAGGGTGGTTTAGTTTAATTGCACTCAATTGGTAAATATCTTTTGCAGGGTTTAGAGAGTCTGCAATAATTTCCAAATGACCTAAAGCCATAGCTTCAACACCAAATGTATCTACTAAAGAAATGTTATGAACATCAAAAGTTCCGATAATATCCATATTAGCAGATTCCGCTGTGTTTCCTCTCAAAAACATATCGGTAGTTAAAGCCCCCTTTAATTCTTTAACCAACATAAAGTCTTTAAGGTAGGGGAGTAAAATGTTGAGGTTTATTTCTTTTGATTTTAAGTCTAAATCATAGACGCCTTTGTTTAAATTATAATTGAAAACGGATGCAACCTCACCTCCTGTTACAAAACTAAAATCACTTAAAACATTTATGTTTGGATTGTCCCAAGCAATACCTTTAGGAATACTTGTGTTAAAATTGTTTAACTCAATTCTGCTTTCTAAATTTTTATCATAATAGCTGAGGTAACTGTTGGTAAGTGAAAGCTTTTCTACAGCATAATGAACAGCTGCAGTATCTTTTTCTTCAACCTCTTCTTCGGTATCAAAATGAGTGATAATGCTGTTAAAATTAAAGATAGTATCTGTTAAAACAGTATTACATTTAAAACCATCAATTTCTACATTTTGTATCACATAGTTTTGGCCTATTATTTTAGTGATGTTTGGGTTTACATAAAGTCCGCTAATAGATAAGAAAACGTCTTTCTCATTTTCTTCA
>Ga0206123_10001785_pt1 | contig 19627 bp, 8 predicted proteins | sample Helgoland_Spring_2_FD_160086 | JGI IMG/M metagenome (GOLD analysis project Ga0206123, IMG submission 160086) | Pelagic subsurface seawater microbial communities from Kabeltonne, Helgoland, North Sea - Helgoland_Spring_Bloom_20160316_1 | ecosystem: Environmental > Aquatic > Marine > Epipelagic ...
AGTCTGCGGAACGTGTCAGAGTCGATGCGGCGTGCTCAAGGGCCAGCCGTATTACGAAGGGGCACAATTTTCAACCATGGCTGAGTGTTCAGCATGGGTCCAAGACAGTGAAAAAGTTCTCACCTTCTAAGAATAATTGAATCGAAGACTCTCCAATTTAGGGCTGTTTGGATTCTCTCGGACCCAGAGTTCAAAATAAGACCGGGTGTGTTCTGATGATCTACCTAAAACCGAATCGAGGCCATGTTCAAAAACTTCATCCACTTCACCTTTGATTCTTCTGTTAATATCAATTATATGTTCAATCATTAGCACTCCATAAATATCCCTTGGTTCATCCCACTGCTTGAATAATTCAACGAGGTTTTCAAAGACATCACTTTCGATATTAATTTTTGAAATCAATGACAATCGAAGAAGCCAGTAGGATGTTCGAATTTTCACAATTGGAAGCGAGTCGCGGGTGTATTGATCGGCTCTTTGAATAAAAGAATTCAATTTTTCCGTGTCGATTTTTATTGAATTATGTTCCAAACACAAGGTATAGTATCTCGCAGCCGCAGGCCACCAAAATTGCTCAACTTCTTGTCCTTCACCACTTCCTAGAGTTTCATCAAAATCTGAAAAAAGCCTTGCTTTTGCTCGTTTAAACCAAATATCATTTTCCGATACAAAGTCTAGGCTTAACTCAGCGCCATAAATACAGTGTCTCCTGACATCTTCCGGTTTCCAAGGTTTGTATTGAACAAATTTTTCGTTACATTCCCACATGGTTTCACTGTTAATATTTTGATTCAATCCATCTAATGCCAGATATGAGAAAATCTGCCCATAAATCCGCATTTGTTCCGGTGAACTATTACTATCAATCAGCTTTTGCAACAGGCTATTAGAATCAAGAATTTCATGTTCAATTAAACCAAATTTCGTGAGCGAAATTAGATTTTTAGGGTCCAAAATAAATTGATTTTGTAAATGAGCAAAGAAAACCGCAATGAAAGATTTTCTGCGAGATTCAGGTGCTTTTTTAATCCAATCAGGATGAATCATTTCTAGATATTTCAAAACATCGCCTCCTTGCTGGTCCATGGACCATGCTAACGTTAAGCACATGTTCAATCGATCAATATCTGAATCCATGACTTCCAGAATTTTGGAGAGTTGAGGTGAAGCCCATTGCGTTACTTTTTTGGAAATAATTCTACCTTGGTTTGTCACTTGCTTTTTTATCATCAATTCATTAAATTTCTTCCAATCCATTGGATTGAATTTTCCTAAAGCCTCTTCGATGAGAGAAGAAAGATAGGGGTCCATGTATCCTTGCAAATGTTCAACTTTACAACTGCAAAGTTTTTCGATGAAGGCATATGGATTTTGAGCTAATTGAGTGAGTAATTCCGGGTATTGAGTTGAAAGAAAGTCGAAATAAAACGGAGATACTACGGTTGATGGCTCGAGTGCTTGTTTATACTCTTCGAGGTAAGACGGAAGGGCCCCCCCATGTAAAAAGCCTAAAGCATCTGGATAATTCATCCAAGGATGGTCGAGTTTCGGGTATATTTGGAAGTCCTTGTCTTTCATGACAAGTTTTGAAAATCGCCCTCTGTCTTCAAGGTTTGACATCCATTTCTTAATTTCAGTCTTGACAAATATGTTAGGATATCCAATATTCCACTCCTCACCGATTCTTTCGGACATAATACAAATTTTTACGGGTTTTCCATCAGGTTTGGTTTTCATTGAGATGTGTTGCAATACGAGTGGCAGGGTTGCGTTAATTACTTGAGGAACAGGATTCTTGACCTCACGAGGTGACCGTTCACTTTCATTCACATAGTTTGTTGCTTCGAATATTAGGGAATGAAGGCCATTTTGAGCATTTATAGAAAGAGTCTGAAGTGCTTCAAGATGTGGCTTTTGGTATGTTCTCTGGTCCATTGCATGGAAATCAGACGGTGTCGAAGGAAGGGCAACTTTCGGCGGTACAACGACCCAAATGTATGCGAATTTCTTTCTCTGGCCAGCGGTTTTACCGCCTTTACCATGTTTTTCGTGCCATAATTCCTTGCCAGATCCGGTTTCATCACCGATTATAATCCAATAATCATCCTTTTTCTGTTCCTTTTCATCTCGAAGAATTGCAGGGTGTGTTAGGTCATGAACACGACCTCTTGCCACATCCATCCATGTGAATTCAAACGGATTGGGTCCTATATACCAGTTGATTGGAAATTTGCCGAACCACCCTAGATCTTTCTTTTCCAAAAATTCCTCTACAGGAGTTCCAGGACGATACATTAGACACCAATGGTCGAGATATCTGTATGTATTGAGATTCTTAGTTTCCCATTTTTGGTCTTCAAAGGTCACATCGGCTCCAAGTTCTCTTGCTACATCTTTCATTAATTTCTCAAAAGATTGGCGACTAGACGCTTGGTTTTCCATTTTCATTCTTGCTAGTGCAACAGGTTGGCAATCAAGAATTGACTCACCATTCGTGTCAATTAATTTTTGTTTGACCTCTTCGATAGAACTCTCTTTTGGAATAGCTATAGCATTAGGATGTTGAGGATAAAAGGGGAGTTTTGATTCAATACCGTTTGGAATTACCTTGCCATCATCGTCATAAGTTACTTCACTGAATGTGAACGGCAAGCCAATTGCTAGAGCGCTGGGTTGAGCAGCAGATAACCTTTCAAGTTCGGAATCAAATATCACGCATTGGGGGTGGCCGGGAGCGATTCCAAACCAAATCGAAGTAGTCTTACTGATCACCACAGCGTTGTAGGGAGGTCCATATTTTTCAGTTTCATCTATCGATTCCAACCAAATAGAAATCCATTTTGCAAATGCGCGGAATGTTTTTTTAAGAATTTCTTTTGACGGAAGGTTGAATAATTTTTGAAAGTGAGGCAGTATACTCATAAAGAAATTTTTACCCTCCACTTGTGGGTCAATTTTTAATTTTTCAAGAACGAAGGGTGCAAATACATCACCCATTAGACTTTTCTTGGCCGCCATTTTTCCCTTTCCCTTTCTAAGGAATTCTCTGTCTCTTTGATTTATCGGGAATTCGTCGTTGAATAAATCGTCGAATTCCCGGGGGGTAGGGTATACCTCTACCTCTTTTTTTGAACTGCTTTTTTCAGTATTTTTGTTCTCATTCTTTTGGGGCTCTTTTTTGGTTTCAGTGATTTTCTTTTCCGATTTGTCCTTAGGAAACGTTATCCAAACAAGTTCTTTTTCTCGACCTAAAGACCCGACTGATTTTTCGACAATTTTGAGCTTACACATCTTTGTTTTGTCACGTTTAAGTTTGTTAAATTGTCGAAGTGTTGCACTCCCGACAGAGCACTGTCTATACTTTTCAGTAATCTCATCCCAATCAATTTGAAGTTTCTTTTCTACGCTATTTCTCGAGATACAATCAACTGGAACAGCAGCACTTTCGAATATTATTGTATCACTCATTTTGATCACTCATGTCGGAGAGAGTTAGTTCGCTCAGTGCAACCAAATGTGTATCGGCAATATGCTCACAATCCATTCGTTGTACGTCAAACTTTTCGTCAAAGGTTGTTACGATATTTATTCGTTTAATCTGGCCAAAAGATTGCAATAATGTAATGAGACTTTTTTGTGCATCCTTGTTTGAATTCCAACTACTGCCGGTGAGAGAAAAGGGATTTCCTCCATCAATTCCTTTACCGTTAAACAATGAAAATGTATGAGGAAATTGGAACTTCAAAAAGTCATTAAACAGATTTTTCCATCGCTTTTGCTTTTTGAACCTCATGTTTCCATTTGGTAACTTTTCATGGAAGAATTCTACAAAATTTGTCAAGAATGAATTCGAACTTAATATTGCAATAATGTTTCCATATGCGTCTGTGGCGAGTTGTGTTTCTTTGACCATTTTGGTTTGGTCCTTACCTATGTTCTTCATTTCCACCTTGAAGTTTCGTAAATTCTTTTCCATCTGCCTTCTATCCCAAAATCCGAGTATTTTCTTTTCTTGATTTACAGCATCCTCGATTTGAGACAAGCTCGGAACTCTGTTTCGAATTACATTAATTTCTTTTAATTGATTAATATTTTCCACGAGTATACCGTAAATCATACTTTGAGTTCTATTTAAGAAATTATAGGTTTGCTCGACGAGTTCCACCGTTTCTTTCAACTTTAAGTGCGGGATGATTCCATATGTTTCATCATTCACTTTTTGCTCTGAACTAGAAAGGAGTGGTGAGTGCATTAAATTTCTTCGCCATTCACGATCTCTCAAGTTATCATAGATGAGTGAGCGAATATTCGTTCGTTTTTCATGGCCATCATAGATGTCGTCAAATACAGAGAATTTTTCAAACTCAAAATCCTTATTCTTGACACTGATTTGATTTTTGATTTTCATTCCTTCTAATAGTTCAATCACCGTTTTGTTCCACTTTGAGGGTTTTTTGAAGCGATTAGGGATTCTACCGAAGTATATATCTTCGCTTAATTCGCCAAGATAGTCCCTATATTCGGGAACGTTGTAAGGTATTCGAACAATTCTTTCTGCAAATTCCGAACCATCCATTGCAGCTTTCCATAATTCATCATCGTTATGTTCGCTGTCGAATGGGAGTGATTCTAAAACGCGCTTGATGGGTGAATTGTTATTTCCATCCATCAGAATTAGATGAAATTCGCAGTTGCTTGAGAGAAGGAGATGAATTACATTTTGTTTTCCCTTCTTACTCAAATCTTTACGAATTTTTGCAGCATAGGGATTTGGGGGAAAGATTTGATCGAAAGTGATTGCGTTTTTTTCTCCAGGGGGGAAAGTACTTCCAAAACTTGGCTTCTCGATGACTTTCAAACAATATCTGGTGAGTTGCTTTAATTTTCTTTCATTCCAAACCGTATCTTGTTCGAGTTTATCCTGTTTTTTAGCAATACTGTCAAACATTTTACTCCCAAGTGTCATAGAGTTTTGAAGATATCTAGCATTAACGTTCTTTGACTTTAATGAATATTCTGCAAATACCTGATATAGCCCATTTGAATCTCCAATTAAGCATTCTAGGACGCTTTCCTCTTCAAGATTTTCTTGTAATTTTTGGGCTAGAATTTTTGAGTCTTGTCGACCTAATACAGTGAAAACATCTTGCAAGGCAGGTTTACAATTCTCCAGAAATTCTTCTTTTTCAAACTCATACAAATCAGCTATAATACCATCTTTGTCTTCTGAGATTCCATCACGGAGCGGCTGACGTTGGTCTTCAAGTTTCAAACAGAAACCACAGATATCGTTTATTTTATAATCGCCTGAGCGTATGATGTTCGTAATCGACTTGCTAAGGAAAAGAATTCCGAAATAGGGGAGCGTATTTTTTTCATCAACTTGATCACAAATATTTGTTATAATTTTCTTTAAGTATCTGACATTTATTTTGCCATTGTTAAGATAATCAATACCTTCCTTCCAAAATGCCTCTTTCTCTTTCTGAGACATTTTGTTATGTTCCTTTTCCTCCTTGCTTTGAGGTAAGAGTAATTTAAAACGATGATTATGTGCTTCTTCAAGGTTAATGTCTACACTGTAAGAACCCAAATCAATTTTTTGAGCATTTTCGATCCACCCGTTTCTTTTGTTTTCGGCTTTAAAAAACCCTCCAAAGAATGAATTCATAATGTACTGTGAAATTATAACTGAGCTTCTTTTCAACTCGCGTGTTTTTTCTGTTTCTTCAAAACACTTTTCGTCAATTTCTGAAAATTTACGTATAAACGAATTTATTTCCTCATGATAATTTTGAACAACACCGATTGGTAAACGAATACTTCTCGTATTACCTTCAACAGAGAACGCTAACTTTGAGGTTCTTTTGATATAAGCGAGAAATCTTTCAACTTCCGGTAGGCGATTTTTTAGATTTTTAGAATTGGTGATTATTTCATCAATCCGGTCCGGAGGTCTTGCAAAAGGATTGAACACATCACGTGCGTTATTGCCTTCATCGGAACTGTTCTTCTTTGCTTGATTCGTAGTGATTCCCATTTTCTTAACAAACTCTTCAAGACCTCGATCAAACAGTGAAATTGGCTGTAATTCTTCATTCATTTGAGGGTGTTTTTCAATAAGATAGAAAGGCAGAGTTAATTCATTTGCATTTCTCGTTTCCAATGTGCGAATGATGTGACCCGATTTGAAAGAAACCTGTTTTCTGTCTTCTGAGGTTTGCGATGACATTATGATTAAAGCAAGCCGTATAATTAATTGATTAATTCCGTGATTTTTATCAAGCGTATTTTCTTCGTTTACTAAATCACTGACAGGAAAGGGGCTGGTCATTGGAGTGCTCGATGAGGGGATTTCAGTACGCAGAGAATCCTTTTTCTCCTCTTTGAGAAGGGCCACAATCAATTGATTTTTAGCCCTTGAAAGCATGATATTTGCGTGCCTTTTTCTCTGTTTAGTTATCAATTCGATTGCGGTAATTGTTCGAGGAATTTGTGTGATTTTGCCATTGCCAGATTGCTTTTGCTTTTTATCTAAATACCATTTTTGAGTGTCGTTCCAATTTTCTAAATCAGTTCGATTGACGACATTCTCAAAATGAGATTTTGTGATGTTCCATGGATCTGCTGCAATCACAATTGGGTATTCTAAACCTTTAATCAAGCGTGGAGTCCAAACTTCGAGTTTTATCTTTCTTTCTTCGAGTAATTTAGAAAATTCAGAATGGCGTTGTTCATTGGGTAGTAAAATTGCAATGTCGAGCCCATTTTCATAAATGTGTTCCGCAGTGTAAATGAGATCTTCTTCTGAAACCTCCTCGTAGAGCTCAATTCCAGTTTCAATCTTATCCCTTTTATTTTCTTCCGCTCTGGCTTTTGAAATTCTCCCTGGAACAATATGTGCAGTTCCCTTTTTTACATCAGTTTCGATAAAGGGGTCAATTGCATCACTTACGCTTGTCTTCCATGAATCTTTCATGAACTCAACAATTTCCGGAACACATCGTTCCACCTCTCGAAGGTGATGAGTATCTGAAGATACGAGGTTTTGTAATGTTTCTAGATTGGTATTACTCTGGCCCCATTTTTTGACTATCGATTTAACAAACTCTGAATTAGGGTACTCTTCAGAAATTTGGAAAACAGATGTCGATATGCGGGTGAAAATTTGATTCCAATTGAACCTTATGAGTTCAAGCGTTTGCTCGTCATCTCCACACATCATCACGCTATCGCGCTCCCCATGTTGCATTATTAACATCAAAAGAATAGTTTGGAACGGTAAATCTTGAATCTCATCGAGGACGAGAATATTGGGTTGAAGAGATCGGATTTCTTCTTTTTGAGAGTGTGTGCCGTTTTCAAACACTTCAAGCAATTTCTCGATGCATTTGCCAGAACGTTCTGCCAAAGACTTACGATTTCGGCCCCCGACATTTTCCGCCCATTTGGCAAATTTAAGTGCAGTTGAGCTTGGACTAGAACTGTATTCGAATAGTTCTGTTTTATTCTTATATGTTTCAGGTTTCATTCGTCTCCCATATTTGTCGATGATGCGATTCTCAAATTCATTCCAAAGAGCCTGTACACCCACTTTATCTGCCTGAAGGATATAATTGTCGCCTCCTCGGACAACCTTCTTCCATTCATAAACAAAGTCAGCGTATTCTAAGTGTTCATCGTTCAAACTAAGGGCGGATTCCAGTCGAGAGATATATTCAGAAATATCCCAACTTTCAAAATCAACCGGTTTCGGACAGTTATCATAATAGGCATCAACCTTATCCATGATTTGAACTTTTAGTTTTTGACTCAATGTCATAAAATATGCTTTTTCTTTAAAACTGTTGTCGCTATGGCGAATTTCATTGGGCTTCAATGCATGCCAGTTAATGTCTCTCGATGCTTTTTTATCTATCCAAACATAAGACAAGTGAGATTTCCCAACCCCTGGCGGCCCATTGACTAAAAATGGATCAAAAGTATTTACTTTCTTCAATATTTCGTGTTTTTCAGGATTTATTGTGCGGTCATGGGTGATATCGTCATCTTCCGGAATTTGGTTTTTACGAGTGTTTTCTTTTATTTTAAGCGCAATTTTCGAATCCCGGATTGCATCTTTCCATAGTTCAGATAAATCTTCTCGGCTATTGAAAGAAGTAGCCAATGAATGATTGAAAATGATGTGGCATCGGAACCAATTTTGCAGTTCGTCTATTACATCGTCATCTATTTTACGGCTTTCTGTTGCTCGGAACACACACGAAGGGAATTTGTATATCCATTCAGACCAATTTGCCTTTCTTTCTCTGTGTATCCATACGCAATACTCGACAAACAGTTGGTGTGACATCTCGTAAGGGCTATCATGTTTATTTTGAGATATAATACCAAATTTCTTGGCATTGTTTATGAGCGACTTAACAAGATTTTTTTGGGGTAAATCATCGATAACTTCTTTTTGAACTTGAATTCTTGAGACTTCAGAATCAAGAGCAGCAGAATTGAAGAAAGAAATCTCAATTGATTTCCATGCACGACTAATGTCATCCTTTTCAAAATGATACAAACCCTGTACATGATTCCAAACTTTCTCTTTCAATCCATCATAAAGTGTGTCAGTTGCTAGCTTTCCATCGAGGCATTCAAGAATCCAGTTTACTGGTCCGGCATACTTTTGAATATAGTAGTCATCAATATCGTAATTTCTAGTCTCCTCATGAAGTTTTATGAAATCACTCTCAATCTTTGGACTCCATTTACGTGGGTCTTTTTTGTATCCTACAATGATTGGAAAATCCACCCCTAAAACAGTGAAAAAGTCTTGTACATTTCTGCCAAATTCGTTTACATTGGAAAATTCATTTCTTATTTCTCTCCAATCAAGCGGAGGGAGCTCAATTTGTTCCAACAAAATATTTGAATTATCGAAATCTTTCTGAATTTGAATGTATTCAAATCTGCGACAGGTCCAAAGTACAGTCGCCTCATGAGCTTTTAATTCTTCAATCAACTCTACCCAATATCCAATTATTGCTGAGTTTTCTTCACCGATTTTACCATATATCAACAAGTCCACAGTATCGATGAGAAGAATTGGTTTGGTAGATTTTGATGCATGAAGCTGGATAAATTCTTGAACAGAGTATCGCTGTTGGGCTATAACTCTTGATTCATGACTTTTCATGATCCAGTTCCACAAATCTTCCTTTGACTGAATGGGCGCCTGAATTGCAGAAGAGTTCTGTAAACAACATAAATTCACAACAAAATCATCATGTTCATTCCAATCTTTCACCAGTTTTCGGGCAATACGTTTCAATTCTGTAGATTTGCCCGCAGACGGCTGTCCTGTAAGTATGAATTGCCGAGCAAGTTCTTTTTTTGAATTCTCAGAATTTTTCATTAAACCATTGGCAATTCCAGAAAGAAATGGTAGCGATTCTATCTTATTTTCTTCGAAAGGGTTTTTTCTTAAATCACTTCGGGAAATCAAATATTTTTCATTTTCGTTTTGTTCACCCTTAATTGGTCTCAAATTTTCATGAGCGACGTCAACAAGTTCTTCTTTCGTTCTCATGACTTCACCCCTTCAAACCAATCGAGCGGATCTCCAGTAACGCCTACCGGCACATCCCTGTAACGAAAGTCCTTGCGTTCTAGTTTTAACACTTCTTCGTTAACCTTAGATAAAGAAGTTAGTAATTTATTTCTATTCAATACCATTCTATCTTTACTCCAAAATAGAAACCCGTAACTCACTTTGATGGGCAATTGTGCTGCTAAACGGGGTTTATGTGTTACATCTCGGCATTGGAAGTATATGGCTAAAAAATTATTCAGTATTTCAGTTTCTAATAAATAGAGAATTGGAGTTATTATCCATTGATGTATAGGGGGGATAGAATTTCTAGAATTGTTTTGAAGAAATTTTTTCAACTCCACTAGGGTTTCGAAACTGGAATGATCCGGGCATAGATATTGAAAAATCAAGGAAGAACCTTTCGTCTTTCTAGACTCAATAATGTCACCAAGACTGTATTCAACACCTCTCATAAAAGCAATTTCAGTTGACTGTTCATTCAATCGGGAATAGATGTCTTTTCCGATTAAATTTGCGCCATTTTCAGTGTTAAATCTTGTCCAATTATCTATAATCTCTCGTTCAAATAGTTCGGTTCTTTCAGAATCTCTGAAGAAATCACTTTGTAGCGCCATCACTATTGAAAAAATTAATTTCTTAAAACGTTGCAATTTCTCGTCCACTCCTAAATACTGAACGAGTACGTTCAGTCCATGAAGAGAGCAAAAAGTAAACTGTGAGATATGCTTCGCTATTTTGTCACATTCATCATTGGCATATTCCCCTTCATCATCTTCTATATTCTGTATAGTCTCGTCTATCTGTAAGAGAAAGGTCTTGTGAATATGCCGCATTTCAATACGATAAGATGTCTCCCTCGACCCATGAAAATTAAACTTTTGGTGTTCGTATCCTAAAAAAATAGTGCAGGCTTGAGCGGTTTTTTTATATACAATTTCTTGGTTTTCAATCCTATCCTCAAACCAGCCCATCATCCGTTCTTTAATTTCCTTTTGAGCACTTATTATTGCTTTTCTGTAGCAATCAGGGGAATTAAAAATGTGCTTCAAAAACTCAATCATTCCCGCCAATTCCAACATTATTTCTTGTTTAACAGGGTTTTTACTTGCCGGAAGAACCAATGTTGCAATATTCTGGCTACATGGTTGTTCCATGAAATTTTCAAGCATACCATTGTACTCGAAAAGGATATCTTGGACGCGTTGTGAAAATAATCCTAACATAATCTTTTGCTCCTCGTAATTTACATTAGAGAGCAAATCCCTGAGGGTAAAACCAGGGCATAGTTCTAATTCTTTGATTTGTCTTGTTGATTGCATGCATTCTTCGCCAAAATCAAAAATATAAATCCCGAGCAAATCTTTGTTTCCTCCTAATCGATCTTTTATTTGTGCGATAGTAAGACTATCATTATTGAGGAAAAATGCACTGACTGTGATATTGTCTTTAGGTAAGTTATGTCCCGATGGGGAAACTTTTTTTCTTATTTGAGTTTCAAATTCGGCAATAAATTTTGTTTTCATTTTTTCGTAGTTCAAAAACAAGAACACCAATTCATGGTGCCTTGTAATATCAAGCTCGATGGCCTCATTGTCTTCATCACGCGTCGAAAAAATATAATTCATGACAGGGTTTTTTTCTTCACCCTCTAAAAATAGCGAAAGAATGTCGTTTACCTGTCGAACCTTATTTTCTTGAGAATTGGAACTTGGAGTGTCAATGTCCGTCGATTCAATGTTACCATCCCATAAGTAACTTCGGGCTTGACTTATTGAGCATCTGTCGATCAATTCTTCACCCCCGTTTCTGCTTATTGTGTGTTTGTTTCGATATGATTTATCAAGTTGTTAATCATTCGTTCGATTCCGATTTTCGTTCCGTGTTGTGAGAGGACAGCTTTCCATAGTGGCTTTGCCTCACTCGGGAATACAGTCCGCAAGAATGCATCTGCCGAACTGGTTTTTTGACGCAAGGTTGCATAGATGCAAACCAGTTCGATGATTCCTGCAGGAGGTAATGCATGAGCGCCAATTGTCATAGAATCGGCAAGAAGGGGCTGCGAAAGCAGAAACTCATAACAATTTAAATCTCCGTAAGGCGCTTCTTTCATTTTCCCAAGGAAATCAGTAGCATTTTGGATGAAGGCTTGCATTTCGGAACCGTTCATTGGTGGACAGATCTTATTCAGTACAAGAGTATTAACAAGCGATTCGATGGTCGAACGTTCCGGTTCATAATCACGCTGAGTTTTTACAAAGAGTTCTTGAAAGTGTACTGGTAATTCCTTTGGAAATGAACTTAGGCTTCGAATCAGCGCCCTTTTTTCCATTCCAAACCGTTTCCAAAACAGCCAAAGCGGCTCTGTGTGCCTCATTTCAGCTGTTTTTTGCATGTAAATTATGAGGAGAACATTTTCTTTAATTGTTGCTCCTTGTTTAATATCCAAGGAATCTTTTATGAACGGCCATAGACATTCGAACCATTCATTAGGCCTGTTGACTCTACCAACTGCTTGCTGCTCCCTTTCTCGCTGCTGAGATGAGATATATGGCTCGACAACATATGGGGGTGAAAGCTCGAATAAGTAATCTCCGAGCGCATTGCTCACACTTGATTTGAACTGGAATTTTTTGTCTGTTCCGATTTGAGCCGGAGTCATTAATTGTTCAACATCTTCATCTCCGTCAAGATTTACCGGACCAGTATCGGGGATATATTGGCTTTCTAAAACAAGAGGCACCCCCATTGAATCCGCTGATATTTCATCGGACCATGCATGGGAATTACCGCATAATCCAAACTTCGCAAGGAGATAAATATCATCAGGATTCTCTGACAGAACTTTTACAAATCCAAGTTGATGAAGTGTATGATCATCATCGACGAGGCTATAATTTGGACCGCAATGTGGGCACGCAAGTCGAGGTTTCTCGGCCTCACCCCAGTCAAACTTTTTACCGTTAACCTTGGTCAAGACATTCCCTCCTTTTTCATTTCACCATACAACTGGCTTGCGACGAGATACCCCTCATTTGTAAGAGCATAACGTATTTTGGAAGAGCCAGTTGAAGGGATGTGTCTTCGAACAAGTTTCATTGCCACAAGATCTTTCATTCGGGTTTGGCTACCCGACAGAACCCCTTTGCTAAGGTCATAGGGCGCCTTCATTTGTTTTACAAAGTCTTGGATTTCGGTCCATTTCGAGCCATGATAATCATTTTCTGAAACATCATCAAATGGCAGCCCACCGTGTGATTTCGCAGAATTAACATCTTCAAGAAGCATGAGAGCAACGAGATTGTTTTGATACCCCGGCTTATGTTTCTTTTTCATCACATCGAGTGCAATTCGATTTGGCACAGGTATTTTATGAGCAAAGCGGGGGTGACGAGATCGTTCCAAATGTTCGATGACAATGCCTGGTTCACCCTTTGATTTCAGCATGTATGAGGTCGGAGAGTTCGATGCATTGGCGAAATAAGACACTGCCGATTTGATTTCATTTAGTGGGTTCGTAATGTCAAAATTCCAACAATGTTTACCGTATTCGGCTTCATAATCAATCAATGCGGCTAGAAGATGCCTTGAGAATTCCATCTGGAAGTGTTCATCATAAGTTGGATTGATTATCACTAAATGATTTTTCACTTGAACCGAGTCGTATAAACTGCGCTGCCGGAGAATCTCTCTTGCGCTTCGAAAGTGAATTTTGAGCTCATCATCTTCAAAGAACTCACAGGCTTCATCAAGCGTCATAATATGAGATTCTTGGACCGAAGGTTCATGTTTTTGTAAAACGGCAAGAAGACCGTCGTGTGCTCCAGCGGTTGAGATATGTGATGTTAAATTGGGCGAGGGGACGCTGCCATCTTCTCGTGAAGGCGGAAGGCGAATAAAGGAGACTAACAAATCGTTCAACGTTTCATTTTCTACCTTCTTTGTTGATATAAATCCATCTAAAGCTGCTGGCCAACCTCTCGGAGTTAATTTATACACAGTATTTTTTGGTGTGCCCTTCGTTTCTTCCTTGACCAAGTAGCCCTTTTCTACTGCAAGTTGAGTCGCAGAGTTCACTCCAGATGCGACAGCGCCGGGGTATTCTGCGAGATCGTTAGAACTGTACCATCCATTTCTGTCTTGGACGTTACTGTTCACATCTTGGGCCTGCAATCCAGCAAATGCCCCCAGCGTATCGCTCGAAATTTGAGTTCTAATCTCTGATGTGCCTGCTTGAAACGGTGCAACATTGGGGGCGTCCAAGAAAAGAGCCTCAGCACCTCGTATTCCAGCACTCAGCCACATCAGGTGCTGCATTAGACTTGAACCGCGTCCAAGAACAAAAATTGTCTCTTGGGATTCATCGAGTTTTGAAAGAATCTGTCTCAATAAAGCCCACGGTTGCTGTTTCATTTCATGAATCATACAGTCTGATGAGATTGGGTCAAGTTGTTCGGCGCGAAGGTTTGCTTCAGGAAGTTTAGCGTTCAACTCTTCACGTAGTTCCTGGCAAACATGGTCAGTTGGTTGGAAAAGAATGATTTCTTCAATGCTATGTTTCGATACTGCATCGATGAAACCTTGTGAAAAGAATTCGCCAGTCATCCTGTCCGGACGGGTAAATTCTACGAGGCATAATTGCATGAGTGTTCCACCTTTCGATATTATATAGTTGCTATGTCGGCTATTTTTTGTTAAATGTAATAAAAATGACACTTCTTGAATGGTAAATTAAACATGTCCCTTCGAGAAGTGAAATTTGTTCTTGAATCAAATGATACCCTTTCAACACGTGTTCTCGTGGATGAATCTTCGACAGTATATGACGCAATGAGTCAATCAGGTTTGCTACCTCGAGATGGAAGTTTAAGGTATGCAATGGACAAAAATGGAAACTCACTGAATCACCAAATTATTCGAAATGCGCCTACTACGATTCAATTAGGGGTGTTAAAGAGAGTAGAGTCAATCTGGGGGGAAACAAACATGAAAGGTCCTTTTACCGGTACTGAATGTTTGAATGGAACTAAACTTCTCATACCAGGCATTGAGGTTGGAGATTACACCAGTGTATTCATTACGCCCCGAACACAAAAATCGGGCACCTATGCGTATCGTTTTCGAACGGAAGGAGAGCCTTATCAAAATGGAGACATCGTTTTTGTACAAGCGCCAAAAAACGGTAACACTGTATTTCTTTTTAATCCTCAAACAGGACTGGAGGACATCAAAATGAATTATCAATTTTCCGAAATTCAACGTATCCGAGGGTTTTGGGGATGCTGCGAGATTCGACATACGGTGCCGAACAAAACGGCAGTATTCCGACCTGACCTCACACCAGTTCCATCAAGCTTCAAACCGCACAACAATCAACTCAATAAGGCCAAAAAATCGGGCCAAAAAAAGTTCAAACCTGTTCCATGTAAAATGAAGATTCCTTCGGTGATAAAGAAGAATCAAAGTGTCTTCAAAGGCAGTGTCCAACAGCCCGCAGGAGGATGGCAACGTGCCCTCATCTCTGGAAACACTCCCAAAAGGGGGGCCTCCTGTGAGGGGATCCTCGTTCGATTTGCTCGAAAAAACTCCCCTGCATTAGTGAATCGACCATATTATCTAGACGGACATTATGTCTTTGTCAAGGTCCCTGAATCCGAAAACCGGATACAATTATACAACATACATCACCCTGAATCACCTATTGAATTACCTTACTGTTTTCAATCTGGAGTCTCAAAGGATTTGAAAGGGCAATGGGTTGTTGCTAAAATCTCACGCAATGCGTCGAATAAGAGAATATTGATTATTGAGGGAACGCCTAAGGCCCACCCCTCTTGTCAAATTTAATGAAATGAAACGGTTTCAATCAAGAAAGGAAATGAAGTGAACAAAATGAACAGCGAAAAATACGGAATTTATGACGGAAATGGAAACTTTCTACGAGCAGCAACCGCGGTAGATCGAGATCGAGCAAGTGTGAGGAATGAATACCTCGTACCTCTTCGAGTTCGTTCAGGTTCGAGTTTGTCGAAAGCAGTTTTTGATAGCTTTAAGTTAACTTCGTACCCATCACTTAATCTTATACGCGATCACAGTTCGAGAACCTCAATTGGCGCGTTTGTCGTTAATCTTCAAGGCGTCGTTTCGAGTCGAGATTACTCAACGATGAACTATCAAATCCTTGTTGATTCGCGTTCATTTTCAGAAGCCCCACAAGTGTTTATCATTACACCAAAGTGCGAGAATATTTTTCATGAAAATATTTTTCAAAAGGGGAGATACAGTATACTCCCACAAAAAGAGATTTGTGGATTGTGTATGGGGCCAGGGTTTTCAGAACAATTTGCAACCTATCAATCCGAGAAAGAAAAATTAGGATTTTTACTGCACCATGTTGAAGATGTTTTGAAAAATCCAAACCCCGAAGATCAGGCTCGATGACGGTGATGATATGAATGATAAATATCGGCGCCAGCGTGGTCTTGTTGACCAAGATAGGGTTTCAAACCTCAAAATACTTGTTTCTGGAAGCCCCGGTGGCGTAAGTGATCTGGTGGTGCTTCTCTCTCAATTTGGGATAGGCCAAAATTCGGGGTGTGTTGCCGTACTCCAACCAAACTCTCAACCAAATTCTGTTTTTTGGAAACTTATTTTTCCAAACGCAAAGCGATGGGAGGATTGGGAGCAAGAAAGCCCTCAGTTTCGTCAGACCTTTTCATCATTAAAAGAATCTGAACATCTTTCATTTGACTACCATCTTTGTCTTAACCCTGCGAATACTGTTGCCGGTGCAGATATTTACGGTTATGCGAAAGGAGTTCGAGCGAAAATTTCCCGTCAACCTCTTTCGCCGCCCCCAATTTTAACAGAACATGTTCTTACTCCATCGATGCGTGTGGCAGCAGCTGCAACGATGTTACAACAGATGCTACGTGATGTCGACTGCATGGCACACATGAAAATCAGTGACGCATGGTTTACAGTGACATGCCGTGTTGAATCGACGGATTTTGAAGAAGTGAGAAAACATATCACTGGTATTGATGGAACACTGGTCGACGTGCAATTGACCAGCGATGGAAATGCGACTCTTGCACGATACCGACCATCCACCCAACCAAATTTGAGTCCGTTTGACTTCCTTTCCCGAACAATGCAAACTTCAGAAAAGAAACTATCTGTTTCAGACGATATTGGTTTGATACCGTGGGATGCTCCAAAAGGAATATTTGATTCATCATGGTCAATTTCTGGGCATGATGTTGTGCTCTTGGGGGCGGGCGGTCTCGGCAGTTGGAGTGCACCTTTACTTGCAGAGCAGATGGAAGAAGGAACGATTCACGTTGTCGATGGCGATGCGGAAATTGAACTTCATAATCTCAATCGCCAAGTACTCTACAATGAAACCCACATTGGTTCAATGAAAGCATTGACCGCTGCTCAACAGCTCCAATCACTGAATCCCAATATTCATGTTGAATCGTATTTTGAATTTCTTACTCCACATCATTTGGTACAAGAGGATTTCGATTCTGATGAAGAGTTTGATGACTTGGGCCTTGAACCTTCACTGTTGTTTGACGCATTGAGTAAGAGCAGCATATATCTCGCTTGTCTTGACAACATGGTCGCTCGAACAATTCTGAATGAGTCTGCAATTAACAATGGTCGCATCATGGTAAATGGTGCAACTGAAGCACTTCACGGAGTCGTTGAAACCTTTGGTCAAAAAGGTTGCATGGTTTGCCGTTATGGTAAAGAAAATGCTCGCTCAAGCGAAGTAATCTCTTGTACTGAGGAGGGAATTCGACCAATTGCTTCAATTGTGACTTCAACGGCATGGGTTGGTTCTATGATGGCATTGATGGCTTTGATGAATTTGAGTTCTGGTTACGAGAATCAGAATTATCGATCAACTTGGTATGAAGGAAACATGGAACAATTCAATCCAACACAGCCTCCTTGGTTTGACGAACCTTGCAAATATCATATTTAACAAAAAAATTGACACTCGTACGAATAAGAAGATGGAATGATTATTATGAACCAATTTACCTGTATTGCACCAATGATTGATGGCGGAACTGGAGACGATGTGTACATGAATACGCAAGCTGCTGAAGACAACGGTTATGCGAGCCGTTCTCCTGTACGGATTACTGGGAAAAAAAACACGGTTGCGGTATTGCGATATGATCCGAATATTCCTTACGATTCAGTTGGTCTAGGACCTACTCTTCGAATCAATGCGCAAATCAATGAAGGCGACTCTGTTGAGATTGATCACATCAAAGTTCAAGGTCCGTTTGCGAAGGTTCGTATTCAACCCACAACTCGTTCCCTTGAAGACCAAGAAATCCCCCTCGTCAAGGCGGCAATTCGTGATGTTTATCTTTCCAAAGATGACCACTTTACAGTTTATCTGAATGGAGAGCCTCTCGAACTTCAAGTAACACGTTGCCGCCCTCAGCACGGTTGGCTCACCCCTGATATCGACATCCAAATCAATGGAAAAAAGTCACGTCGTTCAATTATTGATGTTCCATCGGTTTCTTTCGATGATATTGGTGGACTTGACAAAACCATTGAAGCAATTAAAGAGATTGCAATCGTGCCGCTCATTCATCCAGAAATATACGTAAAGTCCGGGCAAGAACCCCCTCGCGGAATTCTTCTTTATGGCCCACCAGGTGTTGGAAAAACGCTTCTTGCCCGTGCTCTTGCTCGAGAAGCCCAATGCAACTTTATCTGCATCAGCGGTCCTGAGATTGTGAGTGGTACTTACGGTGCTTCAGAAAAAGCACTTCGTGAGAAGTTTGCTGAAGCGAAGCGCGAAGCTCCGTCTGTCATTTATATCGATGAAATCGACGCTATTGCCGGAGACCGTAAGAACAGTCGTGGTGAACTTGAAAAGCGAATATTGACTGAACTACTTATTCAACTGGATGGGTTTGAAGACCGAGGGCAAGTTTTGGTCGTTGGTTCGACAAATCTTCTCGAAACAATTGATCCCGCCCTTCTTCGTGCAGGCCGGTTTGACCGCCGAATTCACGTCCCTTATCCTGATGTCAATGGCCGGGAGAAAATCCTTGAAATACATTCTAAAAACATGCCATTGGAAGGAGTTTCTCTTCCCGATTGGGCTATGAAAACAGTAGGCTGCACCGGTGCAGACTTGGCGAACTTGTGCCGCCATGCAAGTGGCGAAGGACTCCATCGAGAATTCGGTCTGCCAAGACTTACGAACCCTGAGAACTTCACCGAAATGGAACTTGAAGGGCTAAAAATCTTGACTGAAGACTTTGAACAAGCATTTGAAAAATTTACTCCTTGGGCTACGCAACAACGCCGTCCGGCAACAATGGGCCGTGTAGAAATGGATGCTGTGATTGGGCATGCGAGTGCTAAAAGCGAGATTATCGATCACCTTGTTCACCCAATTAACAATCCCGAAATTTATGCATCTCTCGGTCTTTCATGTTCTGGCGGTGTCCTGCTTCACGGACCGCCTGGGACTGGTAAAACCATGCTTGGTCGCGCAGCTGCGAGTTTGGCAAACGTCCAATTCATGGCCGTCTCTGGACCGGATTTCTTATCCAAGTGGGTTGGTGAAAGTGAACGCGCTGTTCGAGAATTGTTCCAACGAGCGGAAGAACTCGCTCCAGTTGTCTTGTTTTTCGATGAGTTCGACGCAGTCGGTCGAAACCGAGATAATTCCGAAGGGGCTCATCATTCGAGTTCCGTTGTGGCTCAATTGTTGACCATGATGGATGGATTGAAACCTGCAGATGGGATTTATCTCATGGCGTCTACCAATAAAATCGAACTGGTCGATGAAGCATTTTTGCGTCCCGGACGCTTCAGCAAATCCATTGAGGTTGGGCCACTAACCAATGACCTCTTCTTTGAGTTCTTCCAAAACCAGATTGAAGATATTCCATCAACGATTTCGAATCAAGAGTGGTTGAACACAGTTCTTCGTTTGAGAGACAAAGTCACAGGTGCAGAATTGAAGGGATTCAT
>Ga0206123_10001786_pt1 | contig 19624 bp, 21 predicted proteins | sample Helgoland_Spring_2_FD_160086 | JGI IMG/M metagenome (GOLD analysis project Ga0206123, IMG submission 160086) | Pelagic subsurface seawater microbial communities from Kabeltonne, Helgoland, North Sea - Helgoland_Spring_Bloom_20160316_1 | ecosystem: Environmental > Aquatic > Marine > Epipelagic ...
AGTAGTTCGACTAAAATTATATTTATAATAGATAAAATCTACAAAATTTAAAGAATAAGCGATGAGATTACTTATAAAATATACGTAAAAAAGAAATCGTTGATAAGTTGCGGTTTTACTAAAATTAAGGGGCAGTAAAGACAATAAAATAAAAAGTGAATTTACATAAAGAATGGCTGTTGTATCAAAAGCAAGGCCATAATAATACAATCTTAAAAATTCATAGGTAGTTTCAACACCCAATAAAGAATAATTATAAATAAAAAAAAGTACTCTAGCAATAAAGTAAAAAAGGTATGCTAACAACAACCTATAAAAAAGCACTTTGTATTCTCGTATTCTAAAAATCGATTCCATTTATATTGATAATTTGCAAAATAACATCTTTTTTATATTATTTACTAATTACATCTGATTTGAGTACCTTTAACTATTCTTTATGTTTAGTTATGCAAAAAATTAATAATATATTATTTTGGATTCTTGGTGCATTAATAGGCTTAACTCTATTAACCATTTTCGTAGGTTGGCCAATACTAAAATATCAAACTAAAAAAAATAGTCCAGAACAGATTGTTACATATACGCAGGAAGATATAAAGATCAGCACTTTATATAGTAGTCCTAGTAAAAAAGATAGAATCATTTTCGGCAAATTAGTACCTTATGATGTTGTCTGGAGAACAGGTGCTAACGAACCTACATCGTTTACTACAAATAAAGATCTGGTTATCGATAATAAGGGTTTGCCAAAAGGTACATACTCACTGTGGACTGTACCCAGAGAAACATCCTGGGATATAATTTTCAATTCAGAGATGAATCATTGGGGTGTAAAGTTTTCTGATCAAACTGCCAACCGAGATCCGAAGCACGATGTTTTGACAACAACCGTTATTCCTTCAAAAAGCTTAACAGTCACCGAAAATTTTACAATTTCTTTTTCGGAATCAAATAACAATATACTTATGATGTTAGCGTGGGACACTACTGTAGTTCCGGTATTATTACAAAAAAAATAAAATGACTAAAAAGAAAGCAAAAATAACTGCTTTAAATGAAAAAGAAGGGGTATCACAGCCTAAATCCCTGAGTGAAAAGGTAGCTTCTACCTTAAAGAAAAGAAGAAAAAAAGTACCTTCTGCTAACGATTTAATAAAGGGTGTTTTAAAAAAAGACAAAACTTCATTGAGTCGTGCGATTACTTTAGTAGAAAGTACCAACAAAAATCACCAAAAACAGGCAAGAAAAATAATAGAAGCTTGCTTACCTCATGCAAACAAATCTATTAGGATTGGGATAACTGGTGTGCCTGGAGTAGGCAAGAGTACGTTTATTGAACAGTTTGGAAAATTAATTGTTCAAAAACAATTAAACGTAGCGGTATTAGCAGTTGATCCTAGTAGTTCTATTAGTGGAGGAAGTATTATGGGTGATAAAACTCGAATGGAAGATTTAGTAAAAGAATCTAATGCATTTATTAGACCTTCATCATCAGGCGACTCCTTGGGCGGAGTAGCCAAAAATACAAGAGAAGCTGTCTTATTGTGTGAAGCAGCTGGATACAATATCATTTTAATAGAAACTGTTGGTGTAGGTCAAAGTGAAACAGTTGTTCATTCTATGACTGATTTTTTTTTATTGTTAAAACTAGCTGGTGCTGGTGATGAATTACAAGGTATTAAAAGAGGAATCATAGAAATGGCCGACAGTATTATCATAAATAAAGCAGATGGAGATAATATAACAGCTGCAAAAATGGCAAAAACTGAATTTAATAGAGCACTTCACTTATATCCAAATAAAGGTAATAACTGGGATCCAAAAACTTTAACTTGCAGTGCCTTAAATAATGAAGGAATTTCGAATATATGGGAATTAATTCAAAAATATATTTCCATCACAAAAGCTAATGGATATTTTCAGAAAAAAAGAAAAGAGCAAAATAAATATTGGATGCTTCAAACCATTGAAAACGCACTAAAAAGTGATTTTTATAATCATCCAAAAATTAAAGAAGAATTAAAAAAACAACTAATTCTTATGGAAGATAATAAGCTAACTCCTTTTGAAGCTGCAAATTATTTATTAACTATAAATGATTAAAAAATGTTTGAGTTCACCATAATTGTTCCTGTATACAATGAAGAATTAAACTTAAAACGAGTAGAAAAAGAATTACTATCATTTATAAAAATTGCCAAAAAAGAAACAACCATATTATTTATAAATGATGGTTCTACGGATAATAGTCAACAAATAATTGAAGACATTTGCCAAAAAAATATAGAATTTAGATTCATACATTTTAAAAACAATAAGGGGTTAAGTGCTGCTCTAAAAGCTGGTTTTGAAAATGTTGACACCCCTTTATTAGGTTATATAGATGCAGATCTTCAAACTTCACCTAAAGATTTTAATATCCTTTTAAATCACATAGAACATTATGATTTAGTAACAGGTATCCGTACTCAAAGGAAGGACTCTCTCATTAAAAAAATATCTTCAAAAATATCCAATAAGATTAGAACTATTTTCACAAAAGATGGCATAGAAGATTCTTGTTGTCCATTAAAAATTATTAAAACAGATTGTGCAAAAAAAATTCCAATGTTTAAGGGACTTCATCGTTTCCTACCGGCAATGGTATTATTACAAAAAGGTACCGTTTTACAAATTCCTATTCAACATTATCCAAGAATAGCGGGTAAAACTAAATTTGGAATAAGAAATAGATTATTAGGTTCAATTACCGATTGTTTTGCTTATTTATGGATGAAAAAAAAATATATAAATTATGAAGTGATAAAAAAAGGATGAACGATTACTTTATTTATTCTATTGGTTTAATTGCACAATTACTTTTTTCACTGAGATTATTGGTACAATGGCTATTTTCAGAAAAAGAAAATAAAGTAGTTACTCCTATTCTTTTCTGGATAGTAAGTTTAATCGCATCTTTCCTTTTTTTTATTTACGGCTACCTTAGAAATGATTTTGTAATTATGCTAGGTCAATTTATTACCTATTACATTTATATTAGGAATTTACAACTACAAAATCAATGGAATAGATTACAAAAAGGAATCAAAATTGGAATTATTAATTTTCCATTAATAGTCTTATTAATTACATTTCTTAAAGGAGAATTTGATTTTTCACAACTCTTTAATCGTAATTTTATTCCCTTTTGGCTATTAGCTTTAGGAATTGTTTCACAACTAATATTTACGTTACGGTTTATATTTCAATGGATAATTTCAGAGAAAAATAAATTCTCACAATTACCAAATACCTTTTGGATTTTAAGTATAGTAGGGTCTATATTAATTTTAATTTATTCTATTTTTAGAAAAGATCCTATTTTATTTATTGGGCATGCCTTTGGGGTTATAATTTATTGTAGAAATTTAATAATTTTAAAAAACCATAATTAAATTTTTCTTTGAACAATCAATTGAAGTTTGTAAAAGCCCCAACCAATTAGACCACCAAATAAAAATCCAGTTAATACATCTAAAGGGTAATGTACACCTACATAAATTCTACTGTAACCAACTAAAAAGGACCATAATAACATTATAAATGGCAGATAATAGTATTTTTTTCGAAGAATTAAACCTATATATACTGCTATAACCATAGAATTAACAGCATGTCCAGAAAAAAAACTATAAACCCCCCTTTTCTCGACAACCATTCTCATCAGACCCTCTAAATCTTGATTCGCCCAAGGGCGTAATCTTTGAAATCCATTTTTAAATAAATTTGCTAATTGATCTGTTGAAGCTATCATCAATCCGGCAACTACCAAAACAATTATAGTTTTTTTTAATCCATAATTTTTATATACTAAATACAAAAGAAATAAGTATAGGGGGATAAATGTAAGTTTATTGGTAATTAGTCTCCAAAATGTATCCCAAGACTCACTTCCTAAATTGTTAAGAAATAGAAAAAGCTCAGTGTCAAATTTAATTATTTCCTCAATCATTTTCGTAGGAAGCTACTTCTTTATCGTAAAATTCACTGGCTTCTTTTATTGCTGTTTCTGTTTCTTTTTCCAACTCCTTCTGATCCTCTTTATCAAACTCTTCTAACCACTCTACCTCGTCATTTTCAAGATTGATAATAAAACGTGGAAATTGAGTATGCACAACAAAAATAGCGTCAGGATATTGGGTGTTATCACCTAATATAAATTTTGGAAGTGTCATAATTATTTATTTAAATATAGTACAAATTTACAAATTAAAAATTGAGCCATTACGTAGGTCGTCATAATTAATATTGGATAAAATGATTGTTTCTCATAAAATAAGTTTAATGCTAAAATGGTATCTGAAGTTATAAATATAAGGACTCCAAACAATAGAAGTAGTGAGGTTTTAGTTCTTGATTGTAAAAACAATAATAGAGAAAATACTCCCAAAAATGATATGGTCATCGCATAGATAATTACAGGAATTTTCATGGATCCTAATCCATCATACAAAACATTGATTAAAATTAAAAAAAGTAACAGATATGGAATTCCTGCAATCATAAAATCTTTTAATTTAATTTCTAACAGAATTTTAAAAACCATAATAATATAAAATACATGAGCTATTAAAAAAAATATTAGACCCAAAATAAAATATAACTCTCCTGAACCGAGTAAAAATAAATCTCCAAATAAACTAAATAGTAAACCCAAAACGAAAAAGAGGTTATCCGATTTCTTATTTAAATAATAATAACCGAATAAAGTTGTCATCAACATGGGTTTTGCTAAATAAATCATCCATTGTTTTTCAAGATAGATTCCAAAAAAATCAATCAAACTAAATATAATAAATGCAATTAACGGTAATTTTCTATACATTTTTCGATAAGCTTTTAGTTAGAATCATTTTATTAGATAAATGATTAAATCTAATAAATAGCAATAGACCCGATGCGGTAAGTCCTGCTAATAAGCCTATCCAAATACCAGTACTTTTATATTCGGTATACATACTTAAATAATAAGAAATTGGAAAACCTATAACCCAATACGAAATAAATGTAATTAATGTAGGTATTAACACATCCTGCATTCCCCTCAAAGCCCCTAATGCTATTACTTGGATAGTGTCTGAAATTTGAAAAATAGCTGCTATAATCAACAAAGTTTTTGCTATTTCTAATACCTCATAGTTATCGAATATTTTTGAAGGATCATCAAAATCTAAATACAATTTTGGAAGTATATCATTAAATATCAAAAATAGAGATGCAAAAATAATTGCAAATAAAATAGCAATCAAAAATATTGAAAAAGCTATTCGTCTTAATTCAGCATATTTATTTAAACCCATTTGATTCCCTACTCGAATCATAGCCACTACACTTAGACCCATAGCTACCATAAAAGTCATAGAAGATAAGTTCAAAGCAATTTGATTAGCAGCTTGTGGATTTTTTCCTAAAATACCTGACAACCATATTGCAGCGGTAAAAATAGCAACTTCAAAAAACATCTGCATTGCAGATGGAAAACCAAGATTGAAAAGTTTATTGATCATCTCCTTTGAAAGATTTAAAAAATCTAAATTTAGTAGATATGGTCTTGTTTTATTATTTCGCAATAATAAAAACCAAAGATAAAACACCATTATTATTCGAGAAACAAGAGTTCCAATTGCAGCTCCAACTATACCTAATTCTGGAAACCCAAATTTTCCAAATATGAAAAGATAATTTAATACAATATTAATAATATTTGCAATCAAAGTGGCTATCATCGGATATTTTGTCATGGACATTCCATCACTAAATTGTTTGAATGATTGAAAAACAATAAGAGGAATTAACGATGCTGCTACAAAATTTAAGTAAGGAATAGCCAATTCAACAACTTCTTGAGGCTGTTGCATTACATATAAAATAGGTTTCGATAGAAAAACACCTAAAAATAAAATGAAACTTAAGATAACACATAAAAATAATCCGTGTTTAAAGGTTAATTTACCATAATGGAAATTACCTTCTCCATCCGCTTTTGCAACTAAAGGAGTAATTGCAGTTGAAAAACCAATCCCCAAAGACATTGCAATAAACATAAAACTATTTGCTAAGGAAACTGCAGCAAGCTCGGCAGTTCCAAGTTGACCCACCATTACATTATCAACAAAAGCTACTAAGGTATGTCCTAGCATACCAAGTATAACAGGATATGCAAGTTTTAGATTATAATTAAATTCTTTTGTATAATTTGATAAAATCATAGCCAAAATATAAGTCAGCTAAAAAAAATAAATAACAGAAAAAAACTGACCGAATCATCGATCAGTTTTTTAAAACGAATAAAATAATTTTTAATCGTTTGTTTTTAAAGCAATATTCATTCGATTCCCAGAGGTTACATCTGAAGAGGATTCAAATTCCAAAACCAAAGGTCTATATTCATTGGTAAGGTTTATATTATATGCTGAAAACACTAATATTCCTGAACGTTCGTTAGCAGGAACAACTACTGATGCATCAAATGAATAACTTTCTGAGGGTAAATCCGATTCATCCTCCACTACCACAACATTGAAAGTTCTTTCCTCTGAAGAACTGGTCGAAACAAAATAGGATAATGGAAAATTAATTTCAGGATTATTCTGTGACAATGGAAGTTCTAATGTAGCCGAAATAGTAAATCCAATGGTATCGTTTCGAACAGAATTAAAATCATCATAATCCGTTGAACATGAAGTTACAAACATTAGAACTGCTAATATGGTAACTAATTTAGTTATATTTTTCATAAGTCTTAAATTATTAATTAATAGCCTGGATTTTGTTGTAAATTAGGGTTTACATCTAAGGATTGTTGTGACAAAGGTAATTGAAACAACGTACTCCCAGATTCTAAATTTAGAACGTCTGAGGGAGTTCCGGATCCATCCGCTTGATCTCCAGCGTTGGTTCTGTTTACTGAAAGTCCCCATCTTTTTAGATCAAAAAATCTCTGATATTCGAATGCAAATTCTAATCTTCTTTCTGATCGTATCGCATCTCTTAAATCTTCACCTGTTTCACTATTTGGAGGATTTAAATACCTTCTAGTTCTTAACTCGTCTAAGGCACTTCTGGCAGAAGACTCGTTACCCAAATTAAAGTATGCTTCAGCTTTATTTAAATAAACCTCAGCTGCACGAAATATTTTATAGTCAACCTCTCCATTTGTTTGTCCAGGTCTTCCAAAAAGCTTTTTTATACCATTGTATGCGTTGCCTCCACTTAATCCCTCAAATGTGTAAGCATCTTTTCTAATATCATCATCACTGAATAACGAAAATAATTGAAAAGAAGTTACATACTCGGGAATTAAAGAAGTCATACTACCTTGACTCCAAGTAACTCCAATACTATTTCCTAATATCGGATCAACATTTGGAATGTAAAAAATTAATCCATCACGATTCGTATCTTCCCATACTCCAACTACATTGTCTCTTGCGGCTATTTGATAATCAACTTGATTAGCTGCATCAATTGAGTTTTGCCATTCCCCCATATAGAGATATACTCTAGATAACAACACATTAACTGCATCAACATTCATTCTTCCGACTGGGTTTACGGGATTTATTTTTGTTTTAGCGTCTTGGAGATCCTCCAGAATTTTTGTGTAAGATTCTGCAACTGATAATCTAGCAGGTTCAATATTAGGATCTGCCTCTTGGACATACGCAACACCCAAACTAGTATTTGCATCTCCAGATTGAGTTGGTATTTTTCCAAAAAATGTAACAAGATTAAAATGAGCTAATGCTCTTAATGCTTTTGCTTCTGCAATAATATTATTTTTACTCTCACCTTCAAAATTCTGAACATAAAATAGAATTTGGTTTGCTCTAAAAATTAGAGCATAAGCATCTGAATAAGTACCTCCTAAAGTTGAATTAGAGTTGTATTCGTAATCATGCAAAGTTCTTTTTGAGAAGCGACCTCTTTGTGATAAAGTCACATTATCAGCTAAAACATCAGGAGCACTTAATAAGGATCCGGCATCACTACTACAGTATAAGCCACCTCTTGTTAGCGCAGAATAAACACCACGTAAACCATTTTCAAAATCTTGAGCAGTGACATAGGCATTCTCAGTTGCAAATTCATCATAAGGCAACTGGTTTAGTTCATCATCACAGGATAGTAATAATCCTGCAAAAATTATCATCGGTATAAATATTTTATATATTTTTTTCATTTTTAAAATTTATATGATTAGAAACTTAAATCAATTCCAAAATTGATTGATTTTGTATTTGGATAACTATATAGTGTAGCTTCTCCAGGAGCAACAGTATTGGCAAAATTAATGGTTTCACCAGAAGATATACCTACCTCAGGGTCGCCATAAAACTCAGTAAAAGTTAATAAGTTTTGACCTTGTACATATAACCTTAAGGAATTAAATGGAATTTTATCAAGTAATTCACTCGGGAATGTATACGAAAAAGTTATATTCCTCATACGTATGTAGTCTCCTTTTTCAAGAAATCTATCAGAGTTCACTGAATTCGCTTCATTTTGATAAATTGGGCTTGGTTGCACATTGGTATCACCTGGTTGCTGCCAATAGTTAAAGGCACTTAGAGCTTGATTGTCATCAATATTTATACCATCTGAATTTAGATTAGAACGAACAAAGTTATTGATCCAATTTCCAGACTTAAAAACAAAATCAGCTCTTAATCCCCACCCCTTATAATTTAAATCTGTAAAAAAACCACCTTCTTTATCTGCTATAGTTGACTTTCCTTGAAGTACTCTATTTTCGCCCTCAGGAAGGTCACCAGCTCTGTATACTTCGCCATCTGCTCCGTAATACAATGGCGCTCCGTTATTAGGATCTACTCCTGCGTATCTAACTAAATAATGTTCATTTATCATTGCTCCTTCCCTAAACAGAATGTTGTATGCATTATCCGGAATCACATCCTCTCCATCTGGTAACTCTACAATCTCATGATCTAAAAAGAAAATATTTCCACCTAAAGTCCATTTCCAATCATTGTTTCTTATAATATCTCCTTGTAATGATAATTCAAAACCTTTATTTTGAATTTCACCCAAGTTTCCAAAAATTGACCCAACTCCAGCCTCGTCAGAGGTAGGAATTGCAAATAATAAATCTGTTGTATTTCTAACAAAATAGTCAGCAACTCCTCTTATTCTTCTATTCAATAAATTAAATTCAATTCCGATATTAGTTGTAGCTGTTGTCTCCCATTTTAATTCTGGATTTCCAATATTAGATGGTATCGTAGCTGAACCTCCTGGATAAGAGCCAAAAGAAACGTTGTCTTGAGCAGCGTAACGAGAAATTCCGTTTCTATTACCTACCGTTCCGTACGATGCTCTTAGTTTTAAATCGTTAATTTCATCTACATTGAAAAAATCTTCCTTTGCTATATTCCAACCCAAGGATCCACTGTAAAATAACCCCCATCGTGTATCTTTACCAAAATTTGAAGACCCATCATACCTTACAGAAGCCGATGCTAAGTACTTTTGTTCAAAATCATAATCAGCAAACATTCCATAAGAAACTAGTGTTAGGATATTTTTTGTAGTACTGGCTGATGTTACTTGAGCAGCGTTAATTTGTGTTGTTAATAATTCTGAAGGAAAACCAATACTTCTTAGATTATAGCCATTATTCTCGTTGTAATTGTACTCAAACAATCCCATTACATTTAGATTGTGGCTATCACTCAAATAGCTATAATTTAAACGATTACTCATGGTCATATCAAAATAATAATTTCCGGTATCTAGTTTATTACCTGGATTATCAGGGTCTCCTATAATACTGTCTAGTATCCCTCCGGGTTTTGAGTAACTTTCTGTTCTTCGGTTTAAACTGTTGATGGAGGTATTAAAACCATAACTAAAATTATCAGAAAACATTATTTCTGCGTCAACACTCGATAAAAAGTTATTTTTAATCTCAAATGAAGGTTCTGACAACAGTGCTCCTCTTACATTAAATGTAGTGTGTGTTGGTGTATATATAGGGTTTCCGTTTTCATCTAAAATAGGACTACCGTTTTCATCTAATTCAAACTCTGTTTCATATGCATTATAATCATACATTGCTCTAAATGGATTTTGAACATTGTTTCTATCTCGAGGTTCATCACTTGTTGATCTTGAATAACCAACGTTAACTCCAATTTTTAACCAATCCTTCGCATCAAAATTTAAATTTAGTCGAGTATTAATTCTCTCGAAGCCATCTAGCTGATCAATAATTCCTCCATTCTTATCGTAACCAACAGAAAAATAATAATCCATATTTTCCATTCCGCCAGACATGGAAACATTATTACTTTGTATGTAACCATCTTTTAACATCAGATCTTGCCAATCTGTTTGATAGTCTAATAAAAACTGTCTTTCTGGACTTCCTGGAAGTGTAGTTACACCTGGTGAGTTGCTGGCTGCTGAAATCCCTAATGAATAGAGTTCTGCTTCATATTGCATTTTTTGAGAGGCATCCATCACATCAAAATTTGGTTGTATTCTTTCTGAATAACCAAACCTTGAGCTAAATCGAATTTCAGCATCTTTATTTCTATTACCACTTTTCGTTGTAATAACCACAACTCCATTTGCCCCTCTAGAACCATATCTTGCTGTCGTAGCTGCATCTTTTAAAATAGATAAATTTTCTATGTCTTGATTTGAGATAGTCCCTAAATCTTCTTCTCTAACAACAGAGCCATCTACAATGTAAAGCGGTGATGATGCACCTGCACTTAAGGAACCAACTCCTCGAATTCTAACAAAAGCACCTTCTCCTGGTTTACCGTTCGCAGCGGTAACCTGAACACCGGCTGCTTTACCTTGTATCAAGTTGTCAATACTTGTAGAAGGTGTTAACTCCGCTATTTCAGAGGCAGAAATAGAAACTACTGCTGATGTTTGTACCGTTTTGTTTCTTCTCGAATAACCTGTAACCACTACTTCTTGAAGCTCAGAGGCGTCTTCCTGAAGTTGCACATCATAACTGTTATTCGAATCTGAAATTTCTCGTTCAACTGAAACGTAGCCAATAAAACTAAAAACAATTGTTTTTTCAGCATCTACGTTTAAAGTAAAATAACCATCGAAATCTGTCTGAGTACCATTGTTAGTTCCTTTCTCGATAATATTTACTCCGATTAAAGGTTCCCCGGAGGTGTCGGTAACTAGTCCAGAAATTGAATTTTCTTGAGCTAATACAGTGGTTATGCTAAAGAACATAAACACCAACCACTTAAAATAGTTTTTTTTCATATTTTTTAATTTAAATTAGTAAAAAGTTTGTCAAATGAGTTTGAAAAATCAAAACAAACTAATTAGTTGAAATTTTTAAAAATTAAATATACAACTTTTTTGAAATGACATAAAAAATGAGAAAGCTTTTTATTTTAATTTGTAAAATCAGTTCCATATTTATCCATAAGGTAAATAATTCCTGTCATCGCTGCCGCTCCCAGTTCCAATTCTCTTTTATTTACCTTATCAAACGTATCGTTAGCTGCATGATGATAATCAAAATACCTTTGAGAATCTGGACTTAATCCAGCTAAAACTTTAATCATACCTTGGTTTTTCAGAGGACCAATATCAGCTCCACTCCCTCCTTTTACAAATCTGTTCACTAAATAAGGTTCAAACAAAGTCTCCCAAGTCTTAATTTGATCAAAATTATTCTCACTAGTATCAAAAGAAAATCCTCTTGGAGTAAATCCTCCTGCATCACTTTCTAGAGCAAAAACATGCTGCTCTCCTTTCTTTTTAGCCTCCGTTGCATATTTATTTCCACCTCTCAAACCATTTTCTTCATTCATAAACATAACGGCTCTGATTGTATATTTAGGTTGGTAGCCTACCATTTTTAAAAGTCTTAATACTTCTAAAGACTGAACACATCCAGCTCCGTCATCGTGAGAACCGTCACCCAAATCCCAAGAATCTAAATGTCCTCCAACTACAATATATTTATTGGGGTATTCACTACCTGTAATTTCTCCAATCACGTTATAGGATTGAACATCTGGATGTGATTTACAATTTTGGTTAAAGTAAAATAGTAAGTTAGGTTGTAACTTTAAAGTAGCACTCAAATAATTTGCACCGTTAGTACTAATGGCACATGCAGGAATTTTTAGATATTCAGGGGTATCTCCGTAACTCATTGCTCCTGTGTGCGGAAAATCATCTTGACTCAAGCTCATAGATCGTACCACAACACCTGCTGCTCCATATTTTGCAGCCTCAGAAGCACCTGAATATCTTTGCCCAACAGCACCTCCGTAGGCATCCATCGTTTGAATTAAATTATCCTGCATTGGTCGATTGAAGAAAACAATATTTCCTTCTATTTTTTTTCTACCCAATTCTTTCAATTCATCAAAACTTTTCACTTCTACTACTTTTGTCTTTAATCCTCCGTATGGAGTTGGAACAGATCCTCCAAGAGCGCAAATATTAGCGATTGATGTAACACCAGGAGAAGTTTCTATGTATGAATACTCCTTGGCGCCACGAGTCCATTTTGGAACCATAACTGGTTGAAGCCAAACTTTATCCAAACCTAATTCTTGCATTTGTTCTTTGGTGTAATCGACAGCTAGTTCTGCTCCCAGCGAACCAGAAAGCCTACTTCCTATATTATTAGACAAATAATCTAACCATTGATAGCTTTGTCCCTCATTTAATGAAGCATTAAAAACTTGCTTTATCATTAAAGAATCTTGCTGATTTATTTTTTGAGAAAAACTAGAATAATAAGTTAACGTTAGAAATATGAAAAAAATAATTTCTTTTATAAAATAATTGTTCATTTTGATGTTATTTAAAATAATATTAATCAGCTTATTTACTTGCAAATAATTTCACGTCATTTTCAGAAACCTGTTCACCACTCAAAATAATTAATCTTTCAATTACATTTCTTAATTCTCTTATGTTTCCAGTCCAATCGTATTTTTGTAACATACTAATTGCATTTTTTGAAAATTCCTTACAGACAGCACCTTGTTCCTCGGAAATTTTTTTGCTAAAATGTTGAATTAACAGAGGAATATCTTGTCGTCTTTCGTTTAATAATGGAACTTTTATTAGGATTACAGCCAAACGGTGATACAAATCTTCTCTAAAATTTCCCTCGGAAATTTCTTTTTGGAGATCTTTATTGGTTGCTGCTATAACTCTTACATTTACTTTTATATTTTTATCACTTCCAACTCTACTAATTACACTTTCTTGAAGCGCTCTTAAGACTTTAGCCTGTGCAGATAAACTCATGTCTCCAATTTCATCAAGAAATAATGTTCCATTGTTAGCCGTTTCAAACTTTCCAGCTCGATCTTTTGAGGCGCCAGTAAAACTTCCTTTTTTGTGACCAAATAATTCACTTTCTATGAGCTCACTTGGTATGGCAGCGCAATTTACTTCAATTAAAGGACCTTTATTTCTCAAACTTTTTTCATGCAACCAATGCGCAACAAGCTCTTTACCAGATCCATTGGCGCCCGTAATTAAAACTCTTGCATCACTAGGAGCAACTTTTTCAATCATTTCTTTAATATGAGTAATAGAAGGAGATTTTCCTATCATTTCATATTTTTTTTGAACTTTTTTCTTGAGACGCTTATTTTCTACAAATAGTTGCTTGCTATCCAATGCAATACGAACTGTATTCAATAATCGATTTAAATCTGGTGGTTTAGAAATATAGTCAAAGGCTCCTAAACGCATAGAATGAACTGCTGTATCTAAATCACCGTGTCCAGAGATCATTACTACCGGAATTTCTGGTTTTATTTTTTTTATTTGAGTAAGAACTTCTATGCCATCCATTTTGGGCATTTTAATATCGCACAAAATAAGATCAAAATTTTCATTTTCTACGAGGTTAATTCCTTGGACACCATCCTCGGTTTCGGAAACCTTATAATTTGAATTTTCCTCAGAAAGAATCCTTGACAGCACCCTCCTAATGGCAACTTCATCCTCTATGATTAAAATTTTTGACATAAAAAAAACAAAATTTAGAATTTTATAAATGTAACAAATAATATAATAATAGTAGAATTTATATTCACAAAGGGGCATCTAAAAAACAAAACCCACCCTTTAATCTAATAAAGGATGGGAAAAAATTGCTATGAAAAAGAAAAATTACACTACCGAAGTAGTGAACTTCAAATATAGTGAATTTTTTCTAAATCTTATGGTCACGAAAACATATCTTTAACTTTTTCAAAGAAAGATTTTTCTCCCTTCTCTGGATTAGGCTGAAAGTTATCGTCATCACTCATTTTTTTAAAGAATTCCTTTTGTTCCCTATTTAATGTTTTAGGAGTCCATACATTTATATGAACAAGTAAATCACCAGAGCCATAGTTGTTAATACTTGGGATTCCTTTATTTCGAAGTCGAAGAATTTTACCACTTTGTACACCCTGCTCTATCTTAATTCTTACCTTTCCATTTACCGTATCAATTTCTTTTGAGGTTCCTAAAACAGCGTCTGAAAAACTAATATATAAATCGTGGTGTAAATTGTCACCCTCCCGCTGCAGAGTTGCGTGTGGAAGTTCTTCTATGGCAACTAATAAATCGCCTGATATACTATTTCCAGGTGCTTCATTCCCTTTCCCGGACACCTTCAGTTGCATACCTTCTACAACTCCAGCTGGTATTTTTATTGAAACCGTTTCTTCAGTTTGTAACATTCCATGCACATCTGCATTGGATGGTTTTTTATCAATAGTCTGTCCCGAACCACTACAAGAGTTACAGGGTGCAGAAGTTTGCATTCTACCTAATATAGTATTTTGGATTCGAGTTACTTGACCGCTACCACTACAAGTTGTACAAGTTTTGTAGGTGGTACCTTTTGCAACTTTTTTTCGTTTTACTTTAATTTTTTTCTCAACGCCGTTGGCTATTTCTTCCAGAGTTAATTTTACTCTTATTCTCAAGTTACTGCCCTTTGTCTGTGCTCTTCGGCCACCGCCAAAGCCACCAAAGCCACCACCTCCAAAAATATCACCAAATTGGCTGAATATATCATCCATATTCATACCACCGCCGCCAAATCCGCCAAAACCACTACCACCACCTTCGAAAGCTTGATGCCCGAAGCGGTCGTATTTAGCTTTTTTATCAGCATCACTTAATACCTCATAAGCTTCAGCAGCCTGTTTAAATTTTTCTTCTGCTTTTGAATCACCGGGATTTTTATCCGGATGAAATTCAATTGCTTTTTTTCGATATGCTTTTTTTATTTCAGAGGCTGAAGCTCCTTTTGAAACTCCTAATATATTGTAAAAATCTTCTTTCAATTTGACTTCGCTATTTGAATATTTATATTTTTTTATTGCCCAATAACTACCTTAGGAAACCGTATAGTTTTATCACCTAATAAATAACCTTTTTCAATGATATCTATCACTTTCCCTTTGAGATCATCGGTTGGAGCAGGTATTTGGGTAATTGCCTCATGGATATCGGCATTAAAAACATCCCCTTTTTCGGTACCTACAGGTTTTAAGCCTTTTGATTTGAGTGTCTCACGCAGTTTGTTATTAATCAAAACTATCCCTTTGAGATGTCCAGAATCATCAGACTTTTCGATTTCCTGTAAAGCTCTGTCAAAATCATCTAATACAGGTAGTAATGCACTCATTACTCCTTCACTTGCTGTTGAAAATAATTCAATCCGTTCTTTACTGGTTCGTTTTCTAAAATTCTCAAATTCTGCAAAGAGTCGTAAATTTTTATCTTTTTCTTTCTCTAAATCAGATTTTAATAACTCTAGCGGATCTTTTTCATTCAAATTTTCTTCGTTAGCTAACTCTTTTTCAACAGTCAATATTTCATCCTCAACAAGGTCCTTCTTTATTTTATTCTTTTTGCTCATTAATGAGTTATTTTATTTATTCAAAATCTATTCAACAAAAGTACTGCCATTTATATACAAATGTCATAATGTCATTAAATTTTTTATCTATTAATATTTTAGTCATAAAAAAAATCTAAATAGTTAAACTTTAATTGCTCTCAGCATTTCTCTTTTTCCTGGGGGACCGGGAAGTCTTTCTACCAAAAACCCTGAAGATTGCATTGCCCTTCTAACACTTCCCTTAGCAGAGTAAGTTACAAGAACTCCTCCTACAATAAGAGCATCATACATTTTCAAAAAAATATGTTCTGTCCATAAATCTGGTTGAACCCTCGCTCCAAAGGCATCAAAATAAATGATATGATATCTATTTTTGTCTTCAATTTCAGAAAACAATTGTTTTCGTTTTTCAAGGGAGAAAAATTGGTCGAAAACTATTTGTTTTTCCCATTGACTTTGATGTAAACTTTCATAATCTTTTTTTGAGCAATTTAGCTGAACTGAATAGTTTAATTTTTTAATTTCAAGCATTTCGACTGGATAAGCCTCTACACCAGTGTATTGAATAGATTGTTGAAGCCTATTAGATTCTAAAAAAGAAATTATTGCATTTAAACCTGTTCCAAATCCAATTTCTAAGATATTTAGGAGTGAAGTCGTATTATTCTGGAGGTAATAATAGAGACCCATTTCAATAAATACATGTTTCGATTCTTGTATAGCTCCGTGTTTAGAATGATATTGCTCATTCCATTCTGGAATATGAATAGTTGTAGAACCATCATTTGTAATGATTATTTCTCGTTTCAAAATATTACTCAATCAATAACTTTTTAATTCTCGGAATCGGTCCAGTACATTCCGTCGTGTGGCATGATATACAAGAATTGATAGAATTATTATAACGTGTTTTTAACGAGATAGTACTGACCGAATCGTAAATAGATCTTACGTGATCTATATATACTTTCGAATATGCAACAAAATTTTCAGTATACGGCTTATTGTCAGTCAGTTTTGATTTAAAAATATTTAAAAAATAAGTTGGAAAATACTTAGGCGCTTCTCCAGAAATAATTTCTTTTTTTATCACTTCGTTTTCTTTATAGATACTTCGCATTAAATGAGTCATCTCAGACACCTCGTACATTTCAGGCACAAATTTATTCGTTTCTGATGAATCAGAATTTTGGCAAGAAATTAAAAAAACAAAAAAAAGTATTGTAGCAATAATTTTCATCCTTACTCGATTAACAAGACTCCGTCAGCCTCTAGTGACAATGTTTTTTTAACCTCAATGATTTTTGCTATTTCGTCCTCGCTTTTTCCTGCATCCTCTGCGTAATGGCGTTGTTCCTCTATTGAAACTTCGGATACAAAAGCCTTACCATTTACAATTACTTCTTTATCAGCAATGTTTTTTGGCATAAAAAAACCATAGTCTTTAAATTTGACCATAGCTTCGTTAGCACCTATATCAAGAAGCATCCAACAACCTTTCGCTTGACATACCTCATTTACAGAAGCTGAAAATTTGATGTTTGCAGTATCTCCAACTGCGAGTTTATTATAGGTTTCAATAACTTGATCTTTTGAGAGTATATTTTTATTGGAGATTTCTTTTCCAAAAGTTAGGTAAGAAACTTCTTTTTTTTGCTCAGCTTTACAAGCTATTAGTAGCATAAACATAACCGATAATAAAATTAGTTTTTTCATGATTCTGATGATTTGATTTATTGCAAAATTAATATAATTTTAAGTAAAAATAGGCTTAAATTAACTACTTTTGCAGTTGGAAAACTGATGTTTATGATCAATCAAAAATCTCCTTCTGTGACCGTTGAAAACATAGTAAATTCAAAGATAAATAAAGTAGACTTTACAAATTTAAAATTCGGGCATGTTTTCACGGATTACATGTTTGAATGTGATTATATCGATAAATCATGGGTAAATCCAACCATAAAACCTTTTGGAAATCTTTCCATCTCTCCTGCTTCCAAAGTTTTTCATTATGGTCAAGCAGTTTTTGAGGGAATGAAAGCTTATAAAGATGATCAAGGAAAAATATGGTTATTTAGACCCGAAGAAAATTTCAAAAGGATAAATAAATCCTCAAAAAGATTAGCCATACCTGAATTTCCAAAAGATCTATTTTTTGAAGCATTAGAAAAAATGCTTTTGCTTGATAAAGAATGGATAAAAAGTGGAATAGGAAATTCATTGTATATTCGGCCATTTGTAATAGCAACTCAAACTGAAGTTTCTGCATCGCCATCAAATGAATATAAATTTTTAATCTTATTTTCTCCTGCACAAGCCTATTATGCTGGGGATGTAAAAGTTGTTATTGCAGAACACTACAGCAGATCTGCTGATGGTGGTGTAGGTGCTGCTAAAGCTGCTGGAAATTATGCTGCACAATTTTATCCTACGAATCTTGCAAAGGAAAAAGGGTTTCAACAAATCATTTGGACTGACTCTAAGGAGCATAAGTATTTGGAAGAAGCTGGAACAATGAATGTATTCTTTAGAATTAATGACACCCTAATAACTGCACCCACTAGCGATCGAATATTGGATGGAGTTACTAGAAAAAGTTTAATTGCGCTGGCAAAAAGAGATGGAATAATTATAGAAGAAAAAAGAATTACAGTCGATGAATTAAAAGAAGCTTCCAAAAACAATTCGTTGAAAGAAATTTTTGGAGCAGGTACAGCTGCGGTTATAAGCCCAGTCAGTGACTTTAGCCACAAAAATCAAATATACCACCTACCAAAACTCAAAGAAAGTTATGCCCATATTTTCAAAACAAAATTATTAAACATTCAACACAACATAACTGAAGATAGTTTTGGGTGGAGATATCCTGTAAAATAATTATTTATTTAAAATTGAATTTATGTCAGGTTTAAAATAATTAGGTCCTTTTAGAACCTTACCATCTTCTCTAAAAATCGGTTTCCCATCTGCTCCAAGTTTACTCATATTACTTTTTTGGATTTCATCAAATACTTCTTCAATTTTATGTTGCATCCCGTGTTCTATAATCGTTCCACACAAGATATACAACATATCTCCTAGTGCGTCGGCAACCTCAACCAAATCTCTATTATTTGCTGCGTCTAAATATTCTTCATTTTCTTCTCGCATCAATTTATAACGCAATAAGTTTCTATTAAACTCTAATTGGGCCGTAGGGGAATTTTGTATTCCCAATCCGAAAGCTTTATGAAATTCGTGTACTGCTTTTATTTTATTTTTCATTTTTTTATCGTTTAATTATTTCTTTATGAAAAAATATGAATCGTAAGAAATTTATTGATTATTTTTACGGATATAAATCTACACAATTATGTTTAGTTCTGGACAATGGACTTTTGTAATTTTTTTTGTAATTACTTTTGTAATTGTAATCACTCTTAGTTACAAAAAAGATAAGTTATTGCATAAAAAACACTATGGAGGTTCCTATTGGGTTTTAATAGGCTTTATTTCTTTTGTAATGCTCTTAATTCTTTTAAAAAACTATCTAAAACAATAAAAAAACTCTTTGCAGAACAAAGAGTTTTTTTATTGTAAACTGATATTTTCCAAAACTAATTAACCTCAGGCAAGAAATTATATTCGGTTGAATAATAAACCATTTGATCCTTAAAGGTTTTTGGCTGGGTAATTGTAAAACTTTCAATCTCTCCTAGG
>Ga0206123_10001788_pt1 | contig 19609 bp, 19 predicted proteins | sample Helgoland_Spring_2_FD_160086 | JGI IMG/M metagenome (GOLD analysis project Ga0206123, IMG submission 160086) | Pelagic subsurface seawater microbial communities from Kabeltonne, Helgoland, North Sea - Helgoland_Spring_Bloom_20160316_1 | ecosystem: Environmental > Aquatic > Marine > Epipelagic ...
GACTACCGCCATACCGGATACCCGGGCGGCATCAAGGAAGCCAACTTCGAGACGCTGATCAACTCCAAGCCTCAGTTGGTGATCGAGAAAGCCGTAAAAGGCATGATGCCGCGTAACCCCCTGGGCCGCGACATGTTGCGCAAACTCAAAGTCTACGCCGGCACCGAGCATCCGCACACTGCTCAGCAGCCGCAGCAGCTGGAAATTTAAGAGGTCAGTCGATGGCAACTGCAAACGCCGACTACGGAACCGGTCGTCGCAAAACGTCCGCCGCCCGTGTTTTTCTTCGTCCGGGCAGCGGCAACATTACCGTGAACGGTCGTCCGCTGGATGTGTATTTCGGTCGTCAGACCAACCGCATGGTGGTGCGTCAGCCGCTGGACCTGTCTGATTCCCTCGACCGTTTCGACGTCTACGTGACCGTCAGCGGTGGTGGCAATAACGGCCAGGCCGGCGCCATTCGCCACGGTATCACCCGCGCTCTGATGGAGTACGACGGTGAGCTGCGTGGCACGCTGCGCCGCGCCGGGTACGTCACCCGTGACGCCCGCGCCGTGGAACGTAAGAAGGTGGGTCTGCACAAGGCGCGTAAGCGTCCGCAGTTCTCCAAGCGCTAAGACGGCGGTTCAGCGCCGTTTTATGCTCCAAAAAAAGCCCGGCTGTGCTGGGCTTTTTTTGTGTGCAAATCAGGGGTTTAGCGGTTAGCTCGGGGGGAATAACCGGTTGTCAGATGTGGGCTTTTTCATTAACATTTGCGCCGCCTTACTCCGCCCGGAGCACGAGGACCGACCTCGAGTCTCGGATCACCCCCCGAGCGTGGGATTTAAGGGGAGAACTTCTCAATGAGCAATGACGGCGTAAACACCAGCCGCCGCACCTTTTTGATCGGCCTGACCTCAGCGGTCGGCGCCGCGGGTGCATTAGGCGCGGCGGTTCCTTTTGTTAAATCCTGGCAGCCCAGCGCCAAAGCTGAAAACGCGGGGGCCCCGGTCCAGGTGGATATCAGCAAGCTGGAAACCGGCCAGCGCGTGGTTCAGGAATGGCGAGGCCAGCCGGTCTGGGTGATTCGCCGCTCCGAAGAGACGGTCTCGGCGCTTGATACGCTGAACGACCAGCTCAAGGACCCGCAGTCCGAACAAGATCAGCAGCCTGCATACGCATCCAGCCTGTGGCGCTCGATCAAAAAAGAATATCTGATTCTGATCGGTATCTGTACGCATCTGGGGTGTTCTCCTCTGTACGAAGAAGAACCCACCGTGGAACTCAAGGAAGGCGGTTTCTTCTGCCCCTGTCACGGTTCCAAGTTCGACTTGGCCGGTCGTGTCTATCAGGGCGTGCCGGCGCCGACCAACCTGGTGGTGCCGCCCCATTCCTACCTGAGCGAGTCGGTTGTCATCGTCGGCTCTGAAGAAGGGGAGACCAAGGCATGATGAGAATGGTGAACGGTTTGATTGATTGGGTGGATGCCCGTCTCCCTGTCGTCAACTCTTATAAGAAGCACATGTCGGAGTACTACGCTCCGAAGAACTTCAATTTCTGGTACTACTTTGGCGTGCTGTCCATGGTGGTACTGGTTAACCAGTTGCTCACCGGCATCTGGCTGACCATGTTCTATTCCCCTGCCCAAGGCTTCGAGTCCGTTGAATTCATCATGCGCGACGTGCAATGGGGCTGGTTGATCCGCTACATGCACGCGGTGGGTGCGTCCGCGTTCTTCGCGGTGGTTTACCTGCACATGTTCCGCGGCCTGCTGTACGGCTCCTACAAGCCGCCCCGCGAGCTGGTGTGGATCTTTGGCATGTTGATCTACGTGGCGCTGATGGCGGAAGGTTTCCTTGGTTACGTGCTGCCCTGGGGCAACATGTCCTATTGGGGCGCCCAGGTGATTATCTCTCTGGCCGGCGCGATTCCCTTCGACATTCTGCCGTTCATCGATGCCAAGGACGCCAAGGAAATCGGCGATGCCCTGACCATCTGGGTGCGCGGTGACTACCTGTTGTCCACGGCCACGGTGAATAAGTTCTTCGCCCTGCACGTGGTGGCGATTCCAATCGTGCTGCTGGCGCTGGTGTTCCTGCACATTCTGGCGCTCCACGAAGTGGGTTCCAACAACCCGGACGGCGTGGAAATCAAGCAGAACAAGGACGAGAACGGCATTCCCCGTGACGGCATTCCGTTCCATCCGTACTACACCGTGAAGGACCTGCCCGGCGTGATCATCTTCCTGATCATCTTCGCCGTGGTGATCTTCTTCTTCCCCACCGGGGGCGGCTACCTGATCGAGAAGCCTAACTTCGTGCCGGCCAACCCGCTCAAGACGCCGGATCATATTGCGCCGGTGTGGTACTACGGGCCTTATTACGCGATGCTGCGGGCCACCACCATCGACTGGTTCGGTATGTCGTCCAAGGCCTGGGGCCTGATCGCCATGGGCGGCGGCATCGTGGTGCTGTTCCTGTTGCCCTGGCTGGATCGCCATCCGGTGAAATCGATCCGCTACAAGGGCTGGCTGAGCAAGATCCTGCTGTTCGTGTTCGCCGCTGACTTCCTGATGCTCGGCTATCTGGGTACCCAGCCGGCATCAGGTCTGGCCAAGACCCTGGCGCAGATTGGTACCGTGTACTACTTCGCCTACTTCTTCTTCGGTCTGACGCTGGCGCACCGATTCGAGAAAGCCAAGCCGGTTCCTGAACGCGTAACGGGGGGTCACTGATGAGAAAGCAAGTCGCGGTATTGCTGTTCAGCTTCCTGCCGATGATGGCGTTCGCCGCCGGCGGCGGTCATAACGAGCATGTGGAGAAGGCACCGATCAACCTGCAGGACAAGGTGAGCCTGCAGAACGGCGCCAAGCTGTTCGTGAACTACTGCATGGGCTGTCACGGCATGGACTACCTGCGCTATGGGCGCATGGCGGACGACCTGGGCATCCCCGATGATCTGGTGCTGGAGCACTTGAACTTCACCAGTGATAAAATCGGCGATCCGATGAAAAACGGTATGCGCGTGGAAGACGGCAAACAGTGGTTCGGCGCGGCGCCGCCGGACCTGACCCTGGCCGCTCGCCACCATTCGCCGGATTGGGTGTATTCTTACCTGATCAGCTTCTATGAGGACGACTCCCGTCCCTACGGCTACAACAACAAGGTATTCCCGAACGTGGGCATGCCGCATGTGATGGCCGGGATGCAGGAGGAGTTGAGCGAGGAAGCGTTCAAGTCCAATATGGGCGATATCGCCAACTTCCTCACTTACGCGGCGGAGCCGATGGCCCCCACCCGCGAGCGCATCGGCGTGTACGTGCTGGTGTTCCTGGGTATTTTGCTGATTCCGGCGTACCTGCTGAAAAAAGAGTACTGGAAAGACGTTCACTGAGCGGGAAACGCCGTTCCGAACGCTTTTCAGCGAGCAACAGGGTACCCGCGCAAGCGGCTACCCTGTTTCTGTTATATAGAGACGTAGCGTGGAGATGATTCAACCATGGGTGTGGTGACAAAACGTTCCTCAATGACTTTCTTTTCTTCACCGAACGATCATTACTGCCATCGTGTGCGGATCGTTCTGGCGGAGAAGGGTGTCACCGTGGACATCGTCGATGTGGACAATGGCGACAAGCCGGAAGACCTGGCCTCGCTGAACCCTTACAACGAAGTGCCCACCCTGGTGGACCGGGAGCTGACGCTGTATCAGTCCACGGTGATCATGGAATACCTGGATGAGCGCTTCCCGCACCCGCCGCTGTTGCCGGTGTACCCGGTGGCCCGGGCGCAAAGCCGCCTGCTGATCCACCGTGTGGAGCGCGATTGGTGCGCCCATGTGGACGCGCTGCTGGCGGGCACCGAGAAAGAAGCCTCGCTGACCAAGCGCCGCAAGGAGCTGCGCGAAGCGATGATCGCCACCGCGCCGATCTTCAGCGAGCTGCCGTTCTTCATGAGTGAGGACTTCACTCTGGTGGACTGCGTGGTGGGCCCGATCCTGTGGCGGTTGCCGGCGTTGGGCATCGAATTGCCGCCCAAGCAGGCCAAGCCGCTGCTGGACTACGCCGAGCGGTTGTTCGACCGTGATGCTTTCCAGGCCAGCCTGTCCGAAGCTGAGCGCGAACTGCGTCAACTTTAAGCTATGAATGATGATATGACCCCCAATCGTCCCTATCTGATACGGGCGATGCACGAATGGATCTGCGACAACGGCCTGACCACCCATCTGGCGGTGGACGCTCATTTTCCCGGGGCGGAAGTGCCCCAGGAATTCGTGCAGGACGGCCAGATCGTACTGAATATCGCACCTCGGGCGGTGACCAGCTTCGACGCGGGCAATCAGGAGATTACGTTCTCCGCCCGCTTCGGCGGTGTGCCACGCACGGTGCGCGTGCCGGTGGAAGCAGTGATGGCCGTGTTCGCCCGTGAAAACGGGCAGGGCATGGCTTTCGAACCGGAGCCGCCGCCAGAGCCTTCCCCCACCGATCCCGGTGAAGACGACAAGCCCGCGTCCCGCGGCAGTCATCTCAAGGTGGTCAAATAAAGTAACAGCGTGAAGGGCCTGCTGATGTCGCTTTCCCCCCGGCTGAGGCTGGTCCTCGGGCTGATTATTGCTCCCTTCGCTATCCTGGTCGTCTTACGGCTGGTGTTCTTTGCCTGGTTCCTGGCCGGTCAGTCGTTGCCCGCCGGTGACCTGTGGCGGGCGTTCGGCATCGGTGTCCGTTTTGATCTGCGGGTGGCGTTGCTGGTGGCGTTGCCGGTGGCCCTGCTGAGCCTGTTGCCCGGTGTGCTGGGTCTGCGCCGTGGCCGTCTGGCGCGTGGGCTGGCGGTATTCTGGCTGGCGCTGGCCGGTGTTGCCCTGACGCTGATCTATGTGGCGGATTTCGGCCATTACAGCTATCTGGCCGAGCGCCTCAACAGCTCGGTGCTGCGTTTCTTCGATAACCGCCGCGATACCCTGCGCATGGTCTGGGAAAGCTATCCGGTAATACCGCTATTGGTGTTGTTGGTGGCATCCGCGGCGGCCAGCGCCTGGGCCGGCCGACGGTTGCTGCGCCGCTTCGTCGATCGCCCGCCGGCGCGGCGCGGTGCCTGGCGGGCCGCTCTATTGGGGGCCGTCTGCACCTATCTGTACGCTCTGGGGATCATGGGCCAGTTTGGCGAGGTGCCCCTGCGCTGGAGCAACGCCTATTTCGCCAATAATCAGCAGGTGGCGGCGCTGGGTTTGAATCCGGCGGTGTTCTTCTTCGATACCTTTACCACCGGCACCCGCGAACATGACCCCGAGCGCTTGAACCAACGCTACGCTTTGGTGGCCGATTACCTGGGCGTGGACCACCCCAACCTGGAAACACTGGATTTCAGCCGCCGGGTACCCGGTCGGGCGAACGCCGGGCAGCCGCCCAATGTGGTGCTGATCCACCTGGAATCCCTGGGCGCCAACCGCATGGGGCTGTTCGGCAATCCCATGGGCGCCACGCCCAACCTGGATGCCCTGGGGCGCCAGGGCTATTTCTTTCCCAACTTCATGGTGCCGTCCAGCGGCACGGCGCGTACTGTGTTCGGCCTGATCACCGGCATCCCCGATATCACCTGGGGCGGCTCCACCGCCACCCGTGACCCGCGCATTGTCGATCAGTACACCTTGGTGAACGCCTTTCGTGATTATCGGCGGTTGTACTTCATCGGTGGCGACGTGGGTTGGGCCAACGTGGGCGGCGTGCTGAAGAACAACATCCGCGATCTGGAACTCTGGGAGGCGGGGGATTACGACGCGCCAAACGTGGACGTTTGGGGCATTTCCGACCGCGATCTGTTTCGCACCGCCCACCGGCGTCTTAGCGAACTGGACCCGCAGCAGCCGTTCATCGCCTTTATACAGACCGCTGGAAACCACCGGCCGTTCACCATTCCGGATGACGACTCCGACTTCCGGACCCAGCGCCCGCCGGACGGCGAGGTGCAGAAACACAGCTTCCTGGGCGACGACCAGTACAACGCCGTGCGTCTGCTGGACTACAACGTGGGCCACTACCTTAATGACCTGGTGGCCGGTTCGTACTACGCGGATAACACCCTGTTTATTCTTTACGGCGACCATAATGACCGCTCGGAAACCTCGTCGCACATGGGTTACAGCGAAGCGCTGCAACTCGATAAGCACCATGTGCCGCTGATCCTTTACGGTCCAAGCGTGCTGGGCGACGCCCGGGTGATTGAACATCCGGCGAGCCTGGTGGACGTGTTGCCCACGGCGTTGGGCATTGCCGGTCTGCCCTACGAAAACCGTACCCTGGGCCGGGATCTGCTGACCGCCGATAAGCCTTTCCACGCCCTCACGTTTGGCGGTAACCGGAACCAGCGCCCGCTGATTGGTCTGCTGGGCGCCGACTATCATCTCAGCATGTACCACGATGGCGAGAACGCGCGGCTCTACCAACTGGATAACGCCGACCTGGACGCGCCGGTCAATGACCGCGCGCCCGAGGTGTTGGCGCAAAGAAAAGCGATGTTGGAAGGGTTGTATCAGGCGGCGCGTTACATGCTGCGCCACAATCAACCTTAGTCCGGGATCTCCGGAAGGTCGTCAATGTAAAAGCACCCACCGGGGCGGTGGGTGCTTTTACGCTATCTCAGTGACTTGAGCAGTTCCGGCAGGAACAAGCTCAGTTGCGGGAACAAGGTCACCAGGGCCAACACCCCGAGCAAAGCCAGCAAGAAAGGCCAGATGGTGCGGAAGATCTTCTCCACCGGCACGCCGGATATCTGGCTGGACACGAACAGGTTGACCCCCAGCGGTGGCGTCAGAAAGGCGATCTGGATGTTGGTCACCAGAATAATGCCGAAATGCACCGGGTTAATGCCGAAAGCGGTGACCAGCGGCACCAGGATCGGTGCCAGAATAATGATCGCCGACATGGTTTCCATGAAGGTGCCGACCAGGATCAGGAAGACGTTGATCCAGAGCAGAATCACCAGTGGATCCGTGGACACCCCGGAAAGCCCGGCGGAAATCTGCTGGGGGATCATTTCCAGCGTAATCACCTTGGCAAGAAGCGCCGAGCACGCCACCACGACCATGAGCGCGCCGGAAATCCGGTGGGTTTGCTCGAAAGCCTCATGCAGCGCTTGCCGATCGAGGCGGCGATACACGACCCGCGCCACCACCAAGGCGTAGAACACCGCCACCACCGATGCTTCCACCGGCGTGAACAAACCCGAGTAGATGCCGCCGAGAATCAATACCGGCAGGAACAGAGCGAACTTGGCCTGCCAGATGAGGGACGCCACGCTTTCGTGCTCGTCTTCTTGGTGGGCGGGGTTGATCACCGCGCCGGAGCGCTTGGCCATGATGTAAGCGGTGGTCACCAGCACCAGACCCATCAGCAGCCCCGGGATCAGGCCGGCGGCGAACACATCGGCGATGGAAACGTTGGCGATGATGGCGTAAATGATCATCGGATTACTGGGCGGAATCAGAATGCCCAGAGTGCCGCCGGTGGCGGTGACCGAGGCAGCATAGGGCGCCGGGTAGCCGTAACGGACCATGGACGGAATCATGATCGAGCCGATCGCCGCCACGGTGCCGGGCCCGGAGCCGGAGATGGCGGCGAAGAACATGCACGACAAAATCGTGACGATGCCGAGGCTGCCGGGCACGTGTCCGAACATGCGCCGGAAAATACGAATGATGTCGTGAGTCAGGCCGCCTTTCTCCATGATGTTGCCGGCTAGAATGAAGGCGGGAATAGCGAGCAGCGCAAAATTGTCGACGCCGTTGAAAATGCTTTGGGCGGCGAATACCAGATCGGCGCCGAGTAACCAGGCGGCGGCGAAGCCGGTTAAACCCAGCGCCGCGTAAATCGGTACCCCGAGCAGGAGCAATACCGGGAGCATAATGATCAGAACCAGTTGTACGTCGGTCATACCAATTCCTCCCCGGCATTGCCTTCGGCGTTATGGCCGAACAGTCGGCTTAGCGCCGATAGCACGAAGGCAACGATCAGCACCACGAACAGGTAATTGGTATTAAAGCCGAGGACTGGCGACACGCTGGGGTATTTGATGCCGTCCAGCACGTTGCGGTAGCAGTAGACGATCATCAGCACGTCGAACACCACCAGCAGGCCGGTAATTACCGCTTCCACCGGCCGGCGGCCGATACGCCGGCTCAGCCAGGCTGAGAAGACGCCGATCTTCAGATCCGCCTTCATCAAGGATGAATAGCTGGCGCTGATGAATACGAACGAGATGAAGGCGAACCGGGACAGCTCCTCGGTCCATTCCATGCCGGCATTGAAACTGCGGCCGACGATCTGAAGCAGAAGCGCCAGCACCATGCCGGACAGCAGCAAGTGGCACAGCGTCAGTTGAGTTTTTCTAAGCAGGTTATACATAATTTTCTCCCATCGGCCGGCCCAGGCGAGCCGGGCCGATAGCGCGATTGATTGTTTTATTGATCGCTGGCTTCGAAGGAGTCGAGAATTTCCAGAGCGGTATTGGTGAGTGCTTCACCGTCTTCGCCGATCAGGTGGTAGTAGTTGGGCCAGGCGGCGCGGGCTTTTTCCAGCCAGGGTGATTCGTCCTTGATGTCGGTGATTTTGACGCCGGCCTGTTCCGCCTGTTTCCACCAGCGCGCCTCATCCAGCGGTTGCCACCAGCGCACATAGGCGGTGGTTTCGCGGCCAGCTCGCCGTATCACTTCCTGAAGCTCGGGTTCCAGGCTCTGGTACCAGCGCTCCGAGACCACGATCGGGTGGGTGAGAATGGTGTAATGCAGACGGGAAATACGGCCGATTACCTCGTCGAACTTCATGCCGATGATGTCGCTTACCGGGCTATCACCGCCTTCCACCACGCCCTGCTGAAGAGCGCTGTAGAGCTCGTTCCAGGCGATCGGTGCCGGCGAGGCGTCCCAGGATTTATAGGTGCCGAGCATGATGGCGTTGGGCGGCACGCGCATCTTCAACGGTGCGAGATCGGCGGGCTTTTCGATCGGTTCCGGTGCGTTGTAGAAAAAATGTCGCCAGCCGGTGTTCTCCCAGCCGACGATGCGCACCCCGGCTTCCTTGATCACCCGGGGCTGCAAGATCGGCGTGATGTTGTCCAGCAGGTAATTGGATTCCTCGGTGCTCTGGGTCAGGTAGGGCAACAGCAGTACGTTCAGACTGGGCGCCACTTGAGCCATGTTGTTGGTGGCCGGGATGGTGACCTGGATCACGCCTTGCCGGGCCTGTTGCAGCATTTCTTTTTCGCCGCCCAGTTGTGAGCCGGGAAAGATAACGGGCCGGATGCGGTTTTCCGAGTAGATCGCCACCAATTCGGCGAAGCGTTTGAGCGCCACGGTCTGAGAACTCCACTCCATGTTCAGGGAATGGGCCAGCCGCATGGTGATCTGGTCGTCCTTCTTGGGCACCGATTGCCAGTCGAACGGATTGGGCGTTGCCGCCTGAGTGCTGGCGGCGATCAGGCAGAGAGCCAGCACGGCGAGTTTGGTGATTGTTGTCATAATTGCACCCTGTTGTTTTTGCTATCAAGCGAACCCGCGAGCGGCCGCGGGGAACGCTTTTCGCGCGGTGAGTGATGATCTTCACCAGGCCAGATAGGCCGATTGTTCGATGGTGTAAAACGCCGACACGGACGCGCCCACGGAATAGGCGCCCAGACCGGAATGCTTCATGCCGCCGAACGGCATGTTCACATCCGGCACGGTGCCGTTGTTAACGTGCAACATGCCGTTGCGGCTCTGGTCCAGAAATTGCTGAATCAGCGCGTGTGAATCGGAGAACAGGCTGGAGGTCAGGCCGTACTCTGTTTCGTTGAGTATCGCTATGGCGTCATCGAAATTATCGTAAGGCATGACCGACAACACCGGTCCGAAAATCTCCTCCTTGCTGGCTGTCCGTGACGCGCCGGCGTTGTCGAGAATGGTCGGCTGATAGAAGTAACCGTCCTTGAAACCTTCGACCTGGCCGATCGTGCCGCCTGTGGCCAGATCGGCGCCTTCGCTGACGGCCTGCTCGGTCATTGTCGCCACCGTTTCCAGGTGGGGCTGATTGCACAACGGGCCCAGGGTGGTGGCCGGGTCCATGCCGTCGCCGAGTCGAAGCTTGTGCGCGCGATCGACAAGACCATCGACCACCCGGCGATGCAAATCGCGGTGGACGATCACCCGGCTGATGCTGGTGCAGCGCTGCCCGCCGGTTTGGAAGGCGGCGGCGAAAATCTGATCCAGGCAGCTTTCCAGGTCGTTGCTGTCGTTGATGATCGCGCCGTTCTTGCCGCCCAACTCCAATTGAGCGGGAATCAGGCTGGCGGCCGCGGCCTCACCGACCTTGCGGCCGATCTCCACGGACCCGGTGAAGCTGACGCCGTCGAAACGACCGGAGGCGGTCAGCTCACTGGCGAACGAGCCGGGGCACGGCATCACCTGAACCAGGCCCGCGGGGAAATGGTCGCGGGCGATATCTTCCAGCAAGAACGCCGCCGCCGGAGTGAACTGAGACGGTTTGATCACCATCGCATTGCCGAAGGCGATGGCCGGGCTGAGTTTGCGCAGCGGCGTCATGGCTGGAAAGTTCCAAGGGCAGATCGCAAAAATGGTGCCGCGCGGGCGTCGCAAAATCAGGTTGCGGACGTTGGCGCGCGCCGAGGCGACGCTCTGCAGTTGTTGTCGTGCCGCTTCACCAGCGATGAATTTGCCTTCCGCGCAGCCCTTGAGGACTTCATTGCGGGCTTCTTTGAAAACCTTGCCCTGCTCCAAGGTGATTGCCTCGGCGATTCGATCCGCCTGGGATTCGATATCGTTGAGGTATTTCACCAAGCGATCACCGCGCTCCACGCCCGGCACCGTTGCCCACTCATCCTGTGCCTGTTTGGCGGCCGCCAGGACTTTGCTCACCGTGGCGGCGTTGGTGACGTTTGCATATGCGCCCACGGTATCCGTCGGCCGCGCCGGGTTACGGGTTTCGAAGGGCGCCCCTTGCGGGTGCTTACCGGTGTAATCGAACTTCATAACGCATGCTCCCGAGTTCAGTTTCTCGTGGTGTTGTTATCGGTTTGCCGTTCAGTTCCGCGCGTCGCCGAGGATCATCGCCGCCCCTTTCTCGCCGATCATCAGCGACGGCGCGTTGGTGTTGGCGGAGGTCACTACCGGCATGACCGAGGCATCGACCACGCGCAGTCCGGTCACGCCGCGTACTCTGAGTCGCGGATCGACCACCGACCGCGCATCGCTGCCCATTCGGCAGGTGCCGACGCAATGGAAGACGGTGCCGCCCTTGTGGCGTACGGCGTCCCAGAGCGCGTCGTCGTTGTCCACTTGGGAGCCGGGTTCCATCTCGCAGTCCCATAAATCCCGGAACGCCGGTTGTTTGGCGATGTCGCGAAGTATCTTTACGCCCTCGACGATGACCTTACGGTCGTAAGGGTCGGAAAAATAAGCCGGGGCGATGATCGGCGCCGCCGTTGGGTCGGCCGAGGCCAGGCGCACGGTCCCCCGCGAGCGGGGATGACACTGCCAAACCGACGCCGTGAATCCGGGGTAGGGGTGCAGCGGCGTGCCGGGTTTATCCACCGACAGAGGCATGACGTTGAATTGAACATCCGGACGCTCTCCGTCGGCGTAGCGTGTGCGGGCACTGCCGCCGACATGTCCGGCGCCGACGGTCAACGAGCCGGAGGCGCGCAGCAGCCAATCCAGGCCCATTTCCGCCAGTTTGATCGGATTGCGCACGTCGGTATTGAGCGATAATTTTTTCTTCAGGCGGTAAATGATGCGCACTTGATAGTGGTCCTGAAGATTGGCGCCGACCTCCGGGGCATCGTGAATTGGCTCGATGCCGTGCTCGCGCAACAGCGACGCGGGGCCCACCCCGGACAGTTGCAAAAGGTGGGGGGATTGGATGGCGCCGGCGCAGAGAATGACTTCCTTGGCGGCGCGGGCGGTTTTGCCGACGCCGTTTTCCCGCCACTCCACGCCGCTTGCCCGTTTGCCTTCGAACAGAATCCGGGTGGCGGGCGCGTTGGTGACGATGGTGAGATTGGCGCGGTGCCGGATTGGTTTGATGAACGCCGCCGCCGCGCTGCATCGCCAGCGCCCCTTGAGGCTCAGTTGGTACTTGCCAACCCCGCGGGTGTTGGCGCCGTTCATATCCGGGTTGACGGGCAGGCCGTACTGTTCCGCGGCGTGAAGCCAGGCACGGCAATAGGGGTGCTCGGTGCGCATATCGGAAACGTGCAGCTCACCATCGTGGCCGCGGTGGTCATCGCCGTCTCCGTTGTACTGCTCAAGGCGCCGGAAGTGCGGCAGCACCTCCGAATAGGACCATCCGGTGGCGCCGAGTTCGGCCCAGCCATCGAAGTCTTCCTGTTGACCGCGAATGAAAATCAGGCCGTTGATGGAGCTGGAGCCGCCCATTACTTTGCCCCGGGGCCACACGATCCGGCGTCCGCCGGTGCCCTCCGAGGGTTCGGTGTCGAATAATCTGGAAACCCGGGTGTTGTAGATCGACCGGTAGTAGCCCACCGGGAAATGCAGCCAGAAGTTCCGGTCCCAGCCGCCTGCTTCGAGCAGTAATACGTTGTTGTTACCGTCCGCCGACAATCGGTTGGCGACGATGCAGCCGGCCGAGCCGGCGCCGACCACAATGTAATCGTAGTTCTTCTCAGACACCTTGTTTCCTCGCTACTTCTTGTTCCTTCGAATGCCGATCCGGCCGTTTGGTGGCGCCATGGAAATCATAAAGTCCTAATGTTAGGACATGTGTTGAAGGAGACGTTTCCATATGCTAGCGTTCATGTCAACCGTTCTGGTTTTTGGGGTGGCTGATTTTATGGATGACAAAGGCGGACTCGGTGCGAGTCCGGTACCGCTGTATCTGCAGCTCGCTGATATTTTTCGCTACCGTATAGAACGGCGTATCTGGGCCGAAGGCACCATGCTTCCTTCCATCGAGGTTCTGATGAAGGAGTTTTCGGTATCGCGGGTCACTGTTCGCCAGGCGTTGCAGCTACTCAGCCGTTCCGGATTGATCCAGGTGCAGCGCGGTATCGGCACAATGGTTCTGAAAAACACCGCTCGGCGAACCCCGGTGAAGATGGAGACCACCCTGGATGCGCTGGTGGAGGGCTATCGGGGCGACAAGCCCGTGGTCACCAATATCTCGGATTCCAGCGCGCCGCTATCGCTGACGGAGAGCGATGGGGTGCCGGCGTCGTCATACCACCATCTGCGAAGGGTGCACGCCCGCGACGGTGTTCAGTACTGCGTAATCTCCATTTACCTGGAGAAGCGCGTGTTCAAGAAAGCAGAGAAGCGTTTCCGCAACGAAATTATCCTTCCGGTGTTGATGTCCCTGGATGTCACCGTCGCTCAAGCCAAGCAGAGCCTCACCATCTCCAAGGCGGACCTGGAGGTGTCGCAACTTCTGGGGCTACCGCTCGGCGACCCCATCGCCAATGTCCGCCGTGTGTTGGTGGACCCTGATCGGACCATTATCTACGTCGCCGAGGCCACCTACCGGGGTGATTACATCCACCTTGAAATGGATTTGAAAGCATGACCAACACGGTTTCCGTACGCGATATCAAGGCCTTCGTTTATCGTTGTCCGCTGGAAAATCCGGTCGAGACATCGTTCGGTACCATGTCGGACCGGCCCATGGTGGCCGTGCGGGTGACCGACGAGGACGGCCATCAGGGTTGGGGTGAAGTCTGGTGTAATTTTCCGATGGTGGGCGCCGAACATCGCGCGCGCCTGGTCGCCAGTGTGTTCGCTCCGATGATGCGCGGCACCACCTACGATTCCCCGGCGCAGGCTTTCGAGGCACTGTCGGAGCGGACGCGAGTGCTGGCGTTGCAAGCGGCGGAACCCGGCCCCTTCGCTCAGTGCATTGCCGGCATTGATATCGCGCTTTGGGATTTATGCGCCCGCCGCCACTCGCAACCCCTGTGGCGGTACTTGGGCGGCGAGCAGGATCGCGTGCCCCTGTATGCCAGCGGGCTCAACCCGACTCACCCGGAGCAGCTGGCCACCGCCATGCGGGAGCAGGGACACACCGGCTTCAAGTTGAAAATCGGGTTTGGCATGGAGCGGGATCTCGGCAACCTCCGCACACTGCGCGATACGCTCGGACCCGAGGCCGATCTGATGGTTGATGTAAACCAGGGCTGGACGTTGGAACAGGCCAAGGGAGCCTTACCGGAGCTCGCGGGTATGGGCCTGAAATGGATTGAGGAACCGTTGTTATGCACCGCGCCCTGGGCGCACTGGCGCGCGCTTGCCGAGGTCTCGGAGATTGCCGTGGCGGCGGGTGAGAATCTACTGAGCGAGCAGCGGTTTGAGGACGCTATCGAAAGCCGGGCGTTGTCCATCCTGCAGCCGGATATCGCCAAGTGGGGCGGGATCAGCCGGTGTCTGCCGCTGGCCAAAACGATTCGCGCCGCCGGATTGCGATACGTTCCACACTATCTGGGCGGCGGCATCGGGCTGCTGGCGTCGGGCCATGTGCTGGCGGCGGCCGGTGGCGACGGCGCCTTGGAAGTGGATTCCAACCCTAACCCGTTGCGCAGCGAATTAAGCGGCGCTTTGAATCGGATCGAGCGGGGTGTCGCCGCCTTGGGCGACGCCCCGGGGATCGGGGATATCGCCGGTCTCGACGGCTTGAGCCGTTATCTGGTGGGTGAGTACTGAGCGTCGGCGCACCGTCAGTCGATGTATTCGATAATCTTAACGATCTTCTGCACGCCGCCCACTTCGCGGGCCTGGGCCACCACGGCGTCCGCTTCCGCGTGGGTCAACAATCCCATCAGATAGACGATGCCGCTCACCGTGACCACCTTGGTGCGCATGCCCGGCGCGTCGCCGTTGACGAACAGGCGGCTTTTCAGTTTGGTGGTCAGCCAACCGTCGTTGACCCGGGCGAGGGCGCCGGTGTCACCGGACAGTTGCAGTTCGTTGTGTACATGGCGCACATGGCGGACCCGCTTGGCGATGTTCTCCGCCTGGGCGCTGAGGTCATTGCTGGCTACTTCCCCGGCGAGTAGCACATTGCCGTTGAAGCTCACCACCACAATGTGACTTTGGTCCAAGGCTTCGCTGGCGCGCGCCAGGTTGATCTTGATCTTGCGCTCGATATTGCCGTCTTCCACGAACGCGCCGAAGGTGCGCGAACCATGGTCCCGGTCCACCGGTTCCTGGGCCATGTTCTTGGTCAGCGAGGCGCAGCCGGACAGAGTGAACAGGATCGCCAGTAGCGCCGGTAAAGCGGGGTAACGCATCAAGAGCCTCCGAAAAGCTGTTGATCAATAAAGTCGCAAAGAGCGTGAATCACCAGCAAATGCACTTCCTGAATGCGGGCGGTGGAGCTGGCGGGTACGCGTACTTCGATATCGCCGGGGCCGTAAAGGTTCACCATCTCGCCGCCTTCCTTGCCGGTCATCGCCACCACTTTCATTTCCCGGTCATGGGCGGCCTGGATAGCCTGGATCACATTGGCGGAGTTACCGCTGGTGGAGATCGCCAGCAGCACGTCGCCAGGGTTGCCCAGCGCACGCACCTGCTTGGAAAAAATTTCATTGTAGCTGTAATCGTTGGCGATCGAAGTGAGCGTGGAGGAATCCGTGGTCAACGCCACCGCCGGCAGGGCGGGACGCTCCATTTCAAAACGATTAAGCAGTTCGGAAGAGAAGTGCTGAGCGTCACCGGCGGAACCGCCATTGCCGCAAGTAAGAATCTTGCCACCGTTGAGCAAGCATTCCACCATCACCTGACCGCCGGCGGCGATCACCTCGGGCAGCACTTCGCCGGCCTTGGCCTTGGTCTCCATGCTTTCGGCGAACAACTGTCTGATGCGGTCCACACTCATTATTGGTCTCCGTAAAATGCGTTTTGCACCCAATGATAACGGACTTCGCCGTGTTCATCCGGTTCCAGGCCCATGACATCGAAGCGGCAGGGCCGTTGCGCCTGGTAAGGATAGCGGCCCAGATAGTGCCGTGCCGCCAGAATCAGCCGGCGTTGCTTGCGGCCGTCCACCGAAGCCAGGGCGCCGCCGTAGCCGCTGTAGGCGCGCCAGCGGACCTCCACGAAGACCAGAATGTCACCGTCTTCCATGATCAGATCCACTTCCCCCAGACGGCACTGGTAATTCGCGACCACCGGTGCCAGCCCTTGCTTTTCCAGCCAACGGCGGGCCCGGTGCTCAGCGCGCTGGCCGCGTTCCTTGCGCCAGTACATAGAGACCTCCTTGTGCGAGCGGGCTATGGGAGCGGGTTGTGGGAGCGGGCCCCGTCCGCGAAAGGCCGGCAAGGCCGGCCGGCAGGATCCCAGAGTCCTTCCTACTCCCTCTACGGTTTTTTAATATTGCGTCTGCTCCGTCGTGCCGCCGGTAACTTGCGGCAGCGGTACCGGCTCACCGTTGCGGAACACCGCCCAATTGGATTCCCGCACCAGCCGGGCGCCGTTCAGGCGCAGGCTGCCGGTAACCCCGGGCAGCGAGCTGTCGGCCAGGTTGCGCAGCAAATATAGCCGTGCCTGCAGCCGGTAGGCGTCCACGCCCATGGCGAACAGACGCGCGTAGCGGCCATGGCCGTCGGGCCAGGTTTCTTCAGCCATATGATGAAGCTTGGTGCCTTCGTATAAAATCCAAGGCATATCGACGAACCGCACGCCGTCCAGATCCTGGTCGCGACGTGGCGCCAGGGTGCCGTCGTAAATATAGGAGGTGGCGAACACCGGCAAGTCCCGGGCGTAGTGGAAGTTCAGCGCCGGTTTGATTTGCCGACCCTCGTTCGGGTCGGCGACCAGAAACAGAAAGTCGAGACTTTCGGGCCGTTCCTGCGGCCGCTGGGAGCGCTGGTCCGAGAACGAATTGGCGCGCTGGCGCTGCACGTCGTTACGGGCACGCGCAGAGTCGAGCAGTTCTTCCACGGTTTCGCCGATGGTGTCTTCGGTAAACGAGCGCTCGGCGATGATCTCGCCGCCTCCGTTCTGCCAGGCGCCGATAAACGCCTCGGCGACACGCTGGCCCCAGGCGCTGCGGGGGTACAGTACGCCGGCCAGGCGGTTGCCGTTCTCCAGGCTCTGGCGGGCGATCTGCCGGGCCTCGTCTTCCGGCGCCAGGCCGAACTGGAAAATCGGCGCGTTTTCGCTGTTTTGATCAAGATAATTCAACGCCATCACGGTCACCGGCGGCGTGCCCATGCTTGCCACTTGCGCGACGTTTTCCTTGGAGAGCGGGCCGACCACGAATTCGGCGCCGTCCTCCACCGCCCGCTGGAACACGCGGCGCACGTCGGCATCGCTGACGTCGTAAAAACGCAGGTCAGGGGTCGGGTTGCCCGCTTCCTCGGCGCTGTAGTAGCCGGTCATCATGCCGTCACGAATGGCTTCCGCGGCGGGCGCCAGCGGCCCGCTTTCCGGCAGCAGCACGGCAACCCGCTGGGGCCGCTCGCGGGCGGCGCGCTGCAGGGCGCGTACCGTCTCCGGCAGGCGCCGGGCGGCGGGGTGGTTCGGCCAGTTTTCCCGCCACTGCGCCAAGCGCTGTACCTGGGCATCGATGTTGGCCTGTGGATCACGGTACAGCAGCGCCAGCTCCAGCCAGCCGCGCAACTCACCGGAAGCGTCTTCCGTGCGGGCCTCCAGTGTCTCCTGGGGCAAGCTCATGAGTGCTTCCCAGGTCAGGTCGCGGTTGTACTGCTGGTCGTCCTCGCCGAGCAGCGGGTCCACCGCCACGCGTTGGCGCAGGCTGGCCATCAGGTCACCCTTGAGGGCCTGGGCGTCGGCGCGCAGCAGGTTCAGCTTGGCGCGGCGCTGGGCGTCGAAACCGTCGATGTCGCCGCGGTAGTCGTTTAGCAACGTAATCGCCCGGTCCGGCTGCTGACGAGCCATCCAGGCCTGGGCGCGCAGTTGCAGCCAGCGGTAGCGTTGATCCCGGGACAGCGCGCCGTCACCCACCTGATCGAGCAACTGGCCGGCTTCTTCGGCACGCTCATTGACCAGGTAGTAGCGGGCCCACGCCAGCGCGGTGTCGGTGCGCACCGGCTCCGCCAACTGCGCCAATTGGTCGCTGGCATCGCTGATCTGGCGCGGCGCTTCACGAAGGGGCGCCGGTTTATCGGCGGGGGAGCCACTGGGGCTGGGTAATTGAGAACAACCGGCAACGGCGAACACAAGGGCCATTGCGGCCAGACGGGCCTGTCGTAAATCCATGGCTCTGGGGTAACCCCTTTGCTACTTCGGGAAAGAAGCCGCTATTGTAGGCGCTTTGCAGCCCGCGAATCACCCCTGCGGGGCCGCGATTGCGGACCGGTTTGCCAAGTCTTTACACCGAAGTAGGAAAACACGCCCCATGAGCGGCTCTTTGTATGTGGTCAGCACCCCGATCGGTAATCTTGACGATCTCTCCCAGCGTGCCATGACGGTACTTGGCGAGGTGGACTGGGTGGCCGCCGAGGACACCCGCCACAGCCAGACGTTGCTCAATCACCTGGGCATCAAGGCCCGGTTGATTAGCTGTCACGATCACAACGAAGCCGAACGCAGCCCGGAGCTGGTGGCGAGAATGCGCGATGGCGAGAGTGGCGCGCTGATCAGTGACGCGGGTACGCCGCTGGTCAGCGACCCCGGCTATCGGCTGGTGCGGGCCTGCCAGGACGCCGCTGTACCGGTGGTGCCGGTGCCTGGTGCCTCGGCGTTGCTGGCGGCGCTGGCGGTGTCCGGACAGCCCAGCGACCGCTTTCTGTTCGAGGGGTTCGTGCCGTCCAAGGGTGCCGCGCGGGAAAACGCGCTGCGGCGTCTGGCGGGTCTGGAAGTGACCAGTGTGATTTTCGAAGCGCCGCACCGGGTGGTGTCGCTGTTGGAAAGCCTGGCCGGCCTGGTGGACCCGGAGCGCGAACTGACCCTGTGCCGGGAATTGACCAAACGCTTCGAAACCGTGCGCCGGGGCCCGGTCGCCGAGCTGCTGGAATGGGTGCGCGGTGACAAGGACCAGCGCCGTGGTGAACTGGTGCTGGTGCTTTCGCCGGCCGCCCGCGGCGAGCAGCTCAGCGAGCAGGACCGCGCCCTGGCCAGGGCCCTGCTAGCGGAACTGCCGGTGTCACGGGCGGCTCGGATACTCGCCGCCCACACCGGGCTGAAGCGCCAAGACCTCTACAGCTACCTTGAAGAAGTTAATAGTTAACAGTGAATGGTTAATAGCGAAAACAGGGCGCCCCGCGGCAGTCGCGTATTGGCATTAAAGGTTTGCGCTCACGCAATGAGCGCGGGCACGGCCTCCACGACACCCCGGCCCCACCCGCGAGCTGTTCACTATTAACTGTTCACTATTGACCGGATTCGCTAGAATCCGCGTCGGATCGGTCAGGCAGCCGCTGGCGGTGTGAACCGCTGGAGGAAAGTCCGGGCTCCATAGGGCAGGGTGCCAGGTAACGCCTGGGGGCCGCGCTGGTGACGGCGCGGCTACGGAAAGTGCCGCAGAAAATAGACCGCCAGGTGGCTTTCGAGTCGCCGGGTAAGGGTGAAAAGGTGCGGTAAGAGCGCACCGCGCCGCTGGCAACAGCGGTGGCAGGGTAAACCCCACCCGGAGCAAGACCAAATAGGGACCCATGGGCGTGGCCCGCGCCGGGTCCGGGTA
>Ga0206123_10001789_pt1 | contig 19601 bp, 20 predicted proteins | sample Helgoland_Spring_2_FD_160086 | JGI IMG/M metagenome (GOLD analysis project Ga0206123, IMG submission 160086) | Pelagic subsurface seawater microbial communities from Kabeltonne, Helgoland, North Sea - Helgoland_Spring_Bloom_20160316_1 | ecosystem: Environmental > Aquatic > Marine > Epipelagic ...
TGGAAAAGTTGCTCCAGGATGGGGTACAACACCTATTATGGGCTTTGTTATGTTATTATTCTTTCTTTTCCTATTAATCATTTTACAAATTTACAATTCATCATTAATCATTGAAAATGTAGATGTGGATTGGGCAAGTTTAGGAAGTTAATAGAAGGAATAAGTATACAACTTCATAAAAGCTCTAGACTATTAAATTAATCTAGAGCTTTATTTTTTTAGTTCACTTCAACAACTTCGTCAAGAGAGAAATTATTAGTGTTTACACCACTATAACTAACCTTCTCAAATCGTACAACTACAGGATATTTGATACCACTAGTATCAACTGTAGCGACAGTACCTACATCTTGATACCAATATGATTCCTTACGTAAAATTCTAACCGTTGCTCCTCTTTTAACCATAATAAAATTGGTAATGAAAAATTCTTAATACTTAGAATTCTACTAATTTTTTTTCTAATACACACATTTCATTAAAATATATAAACAAAAGAAATAGAAGTATTTTCTTACAAGAGAAAAAAATAATGAAATAAAATAATGAAATTGCGTATAAAACTAAGAAAACATAAGAATAGAGAAAAAAAATATTAAATAAAAATCATCTAGAATAAGACTTAATTATTCAATAATAAAGAAATAAAGAAGTTAGTTATGAAAATATCCTGGAAAAATATATTGTTATGGTCATTACCAGCATTGGTAATTATATTTTTTGTATGGCAAGGTTTCTTAGGATCAAATAATACAGAATTTGGTAAGAACATTGCTAGCTCAAGAATGACTTATGGTCGTTTCTTAGAGTATTTAGACATGGGCTGGGTTAAAAGAGTTGATTTGTATGATGATGGTCATACTGCAATAGTAGAAGCTATTGGGCCAGAATTAGGAAATAGAATACAGAGAATAAGAGTTGAATTACCTGCGACAGCACCGGAATTAATTACAAAATTAAGAAAAGCTAATGTTGATATTGATGCCCATCCAAGTGTTGATGGAAATTCAAGTTGGGGAATTCTAGGCAACCTTATATTCCCAATTGCCTTAATTGGTGGACTTGCATTCTTATTTAGAAGATCAAGTAATATGCCAGGGGGACCTGGGCAAGCTATGAACTTTGGTAAATCAAAGGCCAGATTCCAAATGGAAGCTAAAACAGGAGTAACTTTTAGTGATGTAGCAGGTGTAGATGAAGCTAAAGAAGAATTCGAAGAAGTAGTTTCTTTCCTAAAGAGACCAGAAAGATTTACAGCTGTCGGCGCTAAAATCCCTAAAGGAGTAATGTTAGTTGGCCCTCCTGGAACAGGTAAAACGTTATTAGCAAAAGCTATAGCAGGAGAAGCAGGAGTACCTTTCTTCAGTATTTCAGGATCAGAGTTTGTTGAAATGTTCGTTGGTGTAGGAGCTTCAAGAGTAAGAGATTTATTTAAGAAGGCAAAAGAAAATTCACCATGTATTATTTTCATCGATGAGATTGATGCTGTGGGTCGTCAGAGAGGAACAGGAATTGGCGGTGGAAATGATGAAAGAGAACAAACATTGAACCAGCTACTTACTGAGATGGATGGTTTCGAAGGAAATACAGGCATTATTGTTATAGCAGCAACGAATAGAGTAGATGTTCTAGATGCAGCTCTACTACGTCCAGGAAGATTTGATAGACAAGTTACTGTAGATGTTCCAGATGTAAAAGGAAGATTAGAAATTCTTAATGTTCACGCAAGAAACAAAAAGTTAGCTGAAGAAGTTTCTCTAGAAGTCATAGCGAAAAGAACTCCTGGTTTCTCAGGAGCTGACTTAGCAAACTTACTAAATGAATCTGCTATATTAACAGCAAGAAGACGTAAAGACGCTACAACCATGTCAGAAGTAGATGCGGCTATTGACAGAGTGATAGCAGGAATGGAAGGTACAGCGCTTGTAGATAGCAAAACGAAAAGATTAATAGCATATCATGAAGTTGGTCACGCTATAGTAGGTACTCTACTAAAGCATCACGATCCAGTACAAAAAGTTACATTGATTCCTAGAGGACAAGCAAAAGGCTTGACATGGTTCACACCATCAGATGACCAATCTTTAATTTCTAGATCACAAATTTTAGCCAGAATCATGGGAGCACTTGGTGGAAGAGCTGCAGAAGAAGTTGTCTTTGGATATCCAGAAGTAACAACAGGAGCTGGAAATGATTTACAACAAGTAACATCAATGGCTAGACAAATGGTAACAAGATTTGGTATGTCAAATATTGGCCCATTAGCATTAGAAAGCCAAAGTTCAGATCCTTTCCTAGGAAGATCTATGGGTGGTAGTGCTCAATACTCAGAAGATGTCGCGTCAAGAATTGATATGCAAATAAGATCTATTATTCAACATTGTCATGATGAAACAGTACAAATTATTAAAGACAATAGAGTTGTTATTGATCAACTTGTTGATATTCTTATAGAAAAAGAAACAATTAGTGGTGAAGAATTCAGAAATATAGTAGCAGAATACACTCCGTTACCTGAAAAAACAATTTACCAATCTCAACTATAAGAATAAATAAAAAATGAGCGGTTTCATCAAATAGATGAAACCACTCATTTTTTATTTAGCTCTACGGGATCGACGAGGCTCGAACTCGCAACTTCCGCCGTGACAGGGCGGTGCTCTAACCAATTGAACTACGACCCCATTAACTTATATATATCTATATTCTAATCTAATTATTTTTTTGTCAATAAAAATAACCATCTACTGTAATTAATTAGGAGAGGAAGAGATTCGAACTCTCGGTACAATTGACTCGTACATCGGATTAGCAATCCGACGCTTTCGACCACTCAGCCACCTCTCCTTGTTATAGATAACTAATGTAAATAGTACATCAAAATTAATGAAAATAGAAGAAAAAAACTTTTTTTTTCATAGACTGGCTCAGGCGGGATTTGAACCTGCGACCTTGGGCTTATGAGTCCCCTGCTCTAACCACTGAGCTACTAAGCCTTGCATAAATAAATAGTATCACTTAAATTAAACTGAAGAAATACAATTTATTTTTTTATATTCGATACTAAAAATTAGTGTAAATTAAAAAAATGAAAATATTCTTATTCGGAGAGTCGAAAATAAGAAATAAAGATAGTAATATAATAATTATTATCTCGAATTTTATTCAAGTACAAAAAATAAATATATGCCTACGTTCTGGGAAAATGTTTTGCGGTTTCCAAGGTTCTTTATCTCCTCAGTCATTGGGTTATTACTAATAATATTTGGCCCCGCTTTAAATTTGTTGCGTAAACCACAAACAGCAGTCCTTTTTTTCTTTGCTTTTAGTAGTTTAATAATATTTATAGGGACCACGCTGAAAGCTATGTTGAGTTTAGAATAACCAAGACGAAGTACATTAAGACAAATATATTAAAAAATAACATCAAGATGCTTTCAAATAATTTGATTAAAAGAGATACAACAGGAGCATTTGCTTTAATAGATAGTTTAGTTCGTCACAAAGTTAAACACATTTTTGGATATCCTGGTGGAGCAATATTACCAATTTATGATGAATTATATGCATGGGAACAGGAAGGCTTCATAGAACATATTTTAGTTCGACATGAACAAGGAGCTGCTCATGCAAGTGACGCATATTCCAGAGCTACAGGGACAGTCGGCGTCTGTTTTGCAACTTCAGGACCAGGTGCAACAAATTTAGTTACAGGCATTGCTACGGCCCATATGGATTCAGTAGCGATGGTGTGTATCACTGGACAAGTTGGAAGATCTTTCATAGGTACGGATGCATTCCAAGAAGTTGACATTTTTGGTGTAACTTTGCCAATAGTCAAACATTCATATGTTGTTAGAAACACATCTGACATGGCAAAAACTATTGCTGCCGCTTTCTTTATTGCCAAATACGGCCGTCCTGGTCCAGTTTTAGTAGATATACCAAAGGACGTTGGATTAGAAAAATTTGATTATGTCCATGTAAATCCAGGAGATGTCAAATTATCAGGTTGTCCGCCTATGGTAAAGCATGATCAAAAAAGAATTAAACAAGCTGCAAATCTTATTCGTCAATCAAGTCAACCTTTACTTTACGTTGGTGGTGGAGCAATAGTATCTGAAGCATATAAAGAGGTTGCAGAGCTTGTAAACTATTTAGAGATCCCAATTGCTACAACGTTAATGGGCAAAGGAATTATAGATGAAAATCACCCTTTATCTCTTGGGATGCTAGGAATGCATGGAACAGTATATGCTAACTATGCAGTAAGTGAATGTGATTTATTGATAGCTCTAGGAGCAAGATTTGATGATCGAGTTACAGGAAAATTAGATGAATTTGCATGTCATGCACAGGTAATACATGTCGACATTGATCCTGCCGAAGTTGGTAAGAATCGTGTCCCTCAGGTGGGTATCGTGGGTGATGTCAAAGACTTCATTCAAGATCTACTGGAGTCATTGAAGAAAGAAGGAAACATTGATTTTGAGCAAGTGCAAGCATGGAGAAATAGACTCAATAGATGGAGAAGTGAATATCCTCTTTTAGTACCAAAAAATGCCAGTAATTTATCACCACAAGAAGTTATCTCTCAAATAAGCTCTAATGCAAATAAAGCGTATTTTAGTACAGATGTTGGACAACACCAAATGTGGGCAGCTCAATTTATTAAAACTAGTCAAAGAAGATGGCTTACAAGTGCTGGCTTAGGGACGATGGGATATGGCTTACCTGCTGCAATAGGAGCACAAGTAGCGCATCCAGATGAGCAAGTCATATGTATATCTGGTGATGCAAGTTTTCAAATGAATATCCAAGAGCTAGGAACTGTCGCACAATATGGATTACCTATCAAAATTATTGTAATCAATAATAAATGGCAAGGTATGGTAAGACAATGGCAGCAAGCATTCTATGGCGAAAGATATTCACATTCTAATATGGAGAAAGGAGCACCAAATTTTGTTAAAGTTGCAGAATCATATGGTATTAGAGGTATGTCAATCAACAGTAGACAAGATTTAAATAATCATATTAAAGAAATTTTAGAATATGATGGTCCAATTTTAGTTGATATTAAAGTTGTACCAGATGAGAATTGTTACCCAATGGTTGCACCTGGAAAGAGTAATGCACAAATGATGGGAGTATAAAGATAAAAAAAAAGTAGAAGTTAAATTAAACTTCTACTTTTCAATAAAATTGGGCCGAGTTGGATTTGAACCAACGTAGGCGTAGCCAGCGGATTTACAGTCCGCCCCCTTTAACCACTCGGGCATCGACCCTATTTGCTATTAATCAAGTTACCATAGAAAAATCAAAAAAACAATAATTCTCTTAGAAATAATGATAGATTAGAAAAAATATTTCATCATTATTTCTAAGAGAAAAATATTTGTTTTTTATTTAAAACTTTGCTTTAAACGAGTCGCCTTACCTGATCTATCACGTAGATAATATAACTTTGCTCTACGAATTTTAGAAGAACGTAAAACTTCGATAGTTTTTAATTTTGGAGAATTAACTAAATAAACTCTTTCGACACCAATACCTTGCATCACCCTTCTGACAGTTATTGTAGTATTCAATCCTGCATTACTTTTAGCGATTACAACGCCTTGCGCAAATTGAATTCTTTCTTTGTTTCCTTCTGTGATAGAAACACCTATTTTTACTGTATCACCAACTAAAATTTTTGGCACATTAGAATTAACATAAGTGCTTTCCAATTTTTTTATACATGAGGGATCAATCGAAACTATTAAATTCATAAATTATTTTTTTTATATGAGTACTGCATACAAAAATATAGTAATGCATTTTCTTCTATAAAGTACATGAAAGAAATGTTTTATATATTAGTAAATATACTGTAATTTTATTAATACAGTTACATAAAAGTCAGCTTTAAGAATACAATATATCTATCAAAGGTAATGGGAATATATCAAACCATCAATCTATGTTTGAACGTTTTACGGAAAAAGCAATAAAAGTAATAATGCTAGCTCAAGAAGAAGCTAGACGTTTAGGTCATAATTTTGTAGGAACTGAACAAATACTTTTAGGACTAATAGGAGAAGGAACAGGAATTGCTGCTAAAGTCTTAAAATCAATGGGGGTAAACCTTAAAGATGCGCGAGTAGAAGTAGAGAAGATTATAGGGAGAGGCTCAGGTTTTGTCGCAGTAGAAATACCATTTACTCCACGAGCAAAAAAAGTTTTAGAACTATCATTAGAAGAAGCTCGACAACTTGGTCATAACTATATAGGAACTGAACACCTTTTACTTGGATTAATTCGAGAAGGAGAAGGTGTTGCTGCGAGAGTCTTAGAAAACTTAGCATTAGATCTTTCAAAAGTAAGAACTCAAGTAATCAGACTTTTAGGTGATACTGCAGAGGTTAGTACAGGAAGCGGGCAAAACAAAGGCAAAACGCCAACTCTTGAAGAGTTTGGTAGTAACTTAACTCAAAAAGCTGCAGAAGGGAAATTAGACCCTGTAATAGGTAGATCAAAAGAAATTGAAAGAGTTATCCAAATACTAGGACGTAGAACAAAAAATAATCCTATTCTCATAGGAGAACCAGGAGTAGGTAAAACTGCAATTGCGGAAGGTTTAGCACAAAGAATTATTAATAGAGATGTACCAGATATATTAGAAGATAAGCGAGTAGTCACATTAGATATTGGACTATTAGTCGCAGGTACGAAATATCGAGGTGAATTTGAAGAAAGGTTGAAGAAAATCATTGATGAGATCAGAGTTGCTAATAACGTTATTTTGATTATCGATGAAGTGCACACCCTAATTGGTGCAGGAGCTGCAGAAGGAGCTATTGATGCTGCGAACATTTTAAAACCAGCACTTGCGAGAGGAGAAATGCAATGTATTGGAGCCACAACTTTAGAGGAATATCGAAAGCATATTGAAAAAGATTCAGCTCTGGAAAGACGTTTCCAACCAGTTATGGTAGGTGAACCTAGTGTTGAAGAAACTATTGAAATCTTATATGGTTTACGAGACAGATACGAAAAACACCATAAGCTAGTAATATCAGATGAAGCTCTTACAGCAGCAGCAAAATTTGCTGATCAGTATATAGCAGATCGTTTCTTACCAGATAAAGCTATTGACTTAATTGACGAAGCAGGATCTAGAGTTAGATTAATGAACTCTCAATTACCTCCTGCAGCTAGAGAACTAGATAAAGAATTAAGAGAAGTACTTAAGCAAAAAGATGAAGCTGTTCGAGGGCAAGATTTTGAAACGGCAGGGCAATTAAGAGATAGAGAAATGGAAATAAAAGCTCAAATTGCAGCTATAGCACAAAGTAAGAAAGGAGAAGAAGATACTGCTAAAGAAGTATCTATTGTAACTGAAGAAGACATTGCTCAAATTGTAGCTGCCTGGACAGGAATCCCTGTAAATAAGATGACTAGAAGTGAATCTGAGAAGCTACTGCAGATGGAAGATACATTACATGGTAGGATCATTGGGCAAGATGAAGCTGTTGTAGCAGTTTCTAAAGCAATTAGAAGAGCAAGAGTAGGACTTAAGAATCCTAATAGACCTATTGCAAGCTTTATCTTCTCTGGTCCAACAGGAGTTGGTAAAACAGAATTAACAAAGGCATTGGCATCGTACTTCTTTGGTTCTGAAGAATCGATGGTAAGATTAGATATGTCTGAATACATGGAACGTCACACTGTTTCAAAACTGATTGGTTCACCTCCTGGATATGTAGGATACAACGAAGGTGGTCAATTAACAGAAGCTGTAAGAAGAAGACCTTATACTGTTGTATTATTTGATGAGATTGAAAAAGGACATCCTGATGTTTTCAATCTCCTTCTACAAATATTAGAAGACGGTAGATTAACGGACTCTAAAGGAAGAGTTGTTGACTTCAAAAATACTTTATTAATCCTTACATCAAACGTAGGTTCAAAAGTTATTGAAAAAGGAGGCGGCGGTTTAGGATTTGAACTATCTGACGATCCAGGGGATTCACAGTACAACAGAATAAAAAGCTTAGTGAATGAAGAGTTAAAGCAATACTTTAGACCAGAGTTCTTAAATCGACTTGACGAAATTATTGTATTTAGACAACTAACTAAGGATGAAGTTGGTCAGATTGCTGAAATTATGCTGAAAGAAGTATTCACTAGAATATCAGAAAAAGGTATTCAATTAGAAGTGACAGCAAGATTTAAGAGTCACCTGATAGATGAAGGATTTAACCCTATTTATGGTGCTCGTCCACTAAGAAGAGCTGTTATGAGATTACTAGAAGACACATTATCAGAAGAGTTCCTTTCTGAAAAAATACAAGAAGGTGATACTGCTGTAATGGATGTAGATGATGAAGGTAAAGTTCAAGTATTATTAGGAGATAAATTAGAATTAGCTCAAAGCTAAAACTAAAAAGTAGTAAGCTTAATCTTAAATAAAGTTAAGATTAAGCTTACTACTTTTTTCTTGTCAAATAAAAAATAAAGTGCTATATTATAACTATGCCGGGATAGCTCAGTTGGTAGAGCAGTGGATTGAAAATCCACGTGTCACCAGTTCAACCCTGGTTCCTGGCAATAAACTAATTAATAATACTTCCAAAGCTTGCTGTACTAGAGTCAAATACCAAATTAATTGTTCCTACTGGTCCATTTCTATGTTTTGCAATAATGATATCAGTTATACCACTATTGTTATTATCATTACTATAGTATTGGTCTCTATATATCATGAGAACTAGATCAGCATCTTGCTCTATTGAATTATGTAAAACATAACCATTAGCAACAAAATTATTAGTTAAAGGTAACCAACAATCGTATACTATTTCCTGACTACTAGGTAAAACTTTATTAATTTGTAAAAAGGTGAAAAACGAAAACATTTTTACATAAGAAGAAATATTATCACTCCAAAGAAAATTGTGTTTATCTACAATAGAAACTAAATCTAATTGTGATAAATACTCAATTTTTTTCCAACCATATTGTGTTAAAATTTTATGATTTTTGGTTAATTTTATTTCATAATGGCCAAGTGCAATAAGCATATACATTAAGTGATAACCTGTTGGAAATAAAGATTTTATATTTGAAGGAATAGGCAGAATTTTTTTCTTTAAATCCTTTATTCCGACTAAACAATCTAATTCTTTATTAGATTGAAACATCGATGATACGCTACTAGTTTGTTGAAAAGAATCATATAATTTTGTGGATTTAGCAAAACATCCACTTTCACGAAGATCAGATAATAAAGGTCGTTTATTAGTTCTTGATTCTACATTACGACTAAGTTGGGATAAAACAATAATTGGTACGTTGAACTCTTTAGCTAATAATTTCAAATTTCGAGTGATACGAGATAATTCTTGTACACGACTATCTTTAGCTTGAACATCAGAAATTAACTGTAGGTAGTCGATTATAATAAGGCCAAGATTACTAAAACGTGACTTGAGATTACTTAATTTAGTTCTTATGTCTGAAATAGTGATATCCGACTTATCATCCAGATAGATACTAAGCTCAGATAGTGAATTGATAGCCTTACTTACTAATAGCCATTCATTACTATTGATTGACCCAGAACGAAGTTTGGAATTATTAACACCGGATTCATTAGATAAAAAACGATAAATAATCTGGTTTCGTGACATTTCTAAGCTAAATATGACAACTGGAAAAGATTGAACGTCTGCTACATTTCTAGCAATATTAAGAGCAAAAGCCGTTTTTCCCATAGAAGGTCTACCTGCGATAATAATGAGATCAGATTTTTGAAATCCTTGAGTCAGCAAATCAAGATCAAAAAAACCTGAGGGGACACCTATGAGCTGTCCTTCTTTGGATCTTTTTTCTAAATCGAGAAAAGTTTCTAATAACACTTCTGAAGCAGGTAACAATCCTAGATTAGGTTTCTTTTGAGTTACATCAAATAACAGTTGTTCTGCTTGGTCAAAAATATTCTCTAACGACAATGAGTTATCATATGCTAATTGCGAAATTTTCTCTATTGACAGAATAAGCCTCCTTCTTAAATACTTATCTAATAATAAAATTAGGTAAGTTTCTAACTCGCTTGATCTTGCAGATTGATTAACTAACTCAGTTAGTATTGCATTGTAATTATCATTATTCGTTTCTTTAATTTTAGAAGTATCTAAACTATTGTAAACAGTGTCAAAATTTACTTGAATATTATTTTTCCTTAGATTACAGATTGTTTGATAAATGATTTTATAATCATTCGAATAAAACATGTCAGCAGAAATTCTATTGAAGATAAGCTCTGTTTCTTGTTTATTAAGTAAAATATGGGCTAGTATAACCTGTTCAGCTATCTTGCTGTTAGGTAAAGGTAAGGGCATAATTTTTTTTAATGAATGCTTAGATTGTTAATGAATAAAAATTGCGTAGATAAATAAAATGAAAAATAGTTAAAAAATTGTTTTAAGACATATGTATTTATAAAAGGTAAAAAAGCTTCAATAAGTAAAAAGTTGACGTAATCTTAATATTAGCGCTATAATAATATTAGCGCTTTTAGTTCAGTTGGTAGAACGCAGGTCTCCAAAACCTGATGTCGAGGGTTCAAGTCCTTCAGGGCGTGATTAAAGATAAAATAAATAAAACAATAAACCTTTCTACACAAATAAAAACCATAGTATAATAACATCATAAGTATCAGGAAAAAGTACTGTTTATTTATTAATAAGTGCAAAAAAAGATAAAAAAAATATGGCCAAAAAAGTTGTCGGTATCATTAAATTAGCAATAGAAGCTGGGAAAGCAAATCCAGCTCCTCCAATTGGGCCAGCGTTAGGACAAAGAGGAGTAAATATTGTTGCTTTTTGCAAAGAATACAATGCAAAAACAGCAGATAAAGCTGGGCTTATTATACCAGTAGAAATTACAGTCTATGAGGATAAGAGTTATACTTTCATTCTGAAAACACCACCTGCATCAGTGCTGTTGAAAAAAGCCGCAGGTGTTCCAAAAGGCTCAGGAGATCCACAAAAAACTAAAGTAGGTAGTATTAACAGAAAACAATTACAGGAAATAGCAGAGACAAAAATTCCAGATCTTAACACAAGAAATGTAGAAGCTGCTATGAAGATCATAGAAGGAACAGCTAGAAACATGGGAATTACTATCTCAGACTAATATAAGAATTTCAATAAAGACAATGGCAAAAGTATCTAATAGAGTAGAAAAAATCCGTCAAAAAGTAGAATTAAAAGATTATAAAGCTATTGAAGCTTTAAAATTGCTTAAAGAAACAGCTACAGCAAAATTTAATGAAAGTGTAGAAGTTCACATAAGCTTGAAACTAGATACTAAATATGCTGATCAACAATTAAGAAATACTATCATTCTTCCTAAAGGAACAGGAAAAAAAATTCGTATAGCAGTTATAGCAGATGGTGATAAAATACAAGAAGCATTAGATGCAGGAGCAAATATAGCAGGTTCTCAGGACCTTATTCAAGATATAATGAAAGGGATGCTGGATTTTGATCGTTTAATTGCTACACCTGATTTAATGCCAAGTATTGCGAAACTTGGTAAGGTTTTAGGTCCACGAGGACTAATGCCATCTCCAAAATCCGGTACTGTTACATCAGATGTAGTTGCTGCAGTCAATGAATTTAAAAAAGGAAAATTAGAGTACCGTGCGGATAAAACAGGAGTTGTCCATGTATCTTTCGGTAAAGCTGATTTTAAAGTAGAAGACTTATTAGAAAACCTTGAAGCTCTTCAAGAATCTATTGATAAAAATAGACCTTCTGGAGTAAAGGGTAGATACTGGAACAGCTGCTACATTTGTAGTACTATGGGTCCATCAATAAAACTAAATATCAACGATCTTAGAGACAAAGTATTCTCTTAAATTGTGTTTTATACTCACTTGATTCAAAGTAACAAAAATATATAAAAATAAAATTATGAGTAAAGTAGAAGAAATTATTGAACAACTGAAATCTTTAACTCTATTAGAAGCTGCAGATTTAGTTAAGCAAATAGAAGAAACTTTCGACGTAAGTGCAGCAGCACCTGCTGGAGGAGGCATGATGATGATGGCTCCTGGTGCTGGAGGTGGTGAAGAAGCTGCTGAAGAAAAAACAGAATTTGATCTAGTTTTAGAAGAAGTACCAGCAGATAAGAAAATAGCTGTTCTGAAAATTGTAAGAACACTTACTGGACTAGGACTAAAAGAAGCGAAGGATTTAGTAGAATCTGCACCAAAAACTGTTAAAGAAGGTGTAAGTAAAGGTGATGCTGAAGGAGCTAAAAAAGAGCTTGAAGCTGCTGGAGCTAAATGTGCAGTCAAATAATTCTGTAAAAAGATAAAAGAAATGCAAGAAGAAGAAAATTTTCTTCTTCTTGCATTTCTTTTTTTCTAGATTGAACTCTCTAATTCAATAAAATTAAGAATTAGAAGAAGCCTAGAGTAAGAGCTTGGTTAATAGGTACACAAGCACCAATACCAAGCCAAATTGAAACAAATACACTGAATACGAATAGAGTCATTGCTACAGGACGTCTAAACGGGTTTTGGAATTTGTTAATACTCTCGATAAACGGTACAGTGATTAAACCTGCAGGAACAGCTGCCATTGATAGAACACCTAAAAGCTTATTAGGAATAACTCTTAATAAGTTAAAAGTAGGGAAGAAGTACCATTCTGGTAAAATTTCTAGTGGTGTAGCGAATGGATCTGCCTTTTCACCCATAGGAGATGGCGATAATACAGAAATACCAACACAACAAGCTAAAGTTCCTAGGATTACAACTGGGAACATGTATAATAGATCATTTGGCCATGCTGGCTCACCGTAATAGTTGTGCCCCATTCCTTTTGCTAATTTAGCACGTAACTTAGGATCTGTTAGATCCGGTTTCTTTAATACAGACATTTGATAACTCCTTGATAATGAAATTAATTTTTTATAGAGGACCAGAGATTCCTTGCTTACGAATCATTAAGAAATGAGTAAGAAGAAGCACTGCCGCAACAACAGGTAATACAAATGTGTGCGCACTGTAGAATCTTGTTAATGTAGCTTGGCCTACACTTACGCTACCTCTTAACAGTTCTACTAAAACTCCACCTACAACAGGTATAGCTTCGGGAACTCCAGTTACAATTTTACAAGCCCAATATCCTACTTGGTCCCAAGGTAATGAATAACCTGTAACACCAAAAGATACTGTTGTTACAGCTAATGTTACTCCTGTTACCCAAGTTAATTCTCTTGGTTTCTTAAATCCACCTGTTAAGTAAACACGGAAGATATGTAAGATCATCATTAGTACCATCATACTTGCAGACCATCTATGCATAGATCTAAATAACCATCCATAGTTTACTTCTGTCATAATGTATTCAACTGAAGCAAATGCCTCTGCTACTGTAGGACGGTAGTAGAAAGTCATAGCAAAACCAGTTGCAACTTGAATAATGAAACAAACGAAAGTAATACCACCAAGACAATAAAAAATATTAACGTGTGGCGGAACATACTTACTTGATATATCATCTGCAATTGCTTGAATTTCTAAACGCTCCTCAAACCAATCGTAAACTTTTCCCATAAAAATAAAACTAGATAAAAAATTGAATTAGATAAAAAATACTTTAAATGAAAATATTACAGTCTTTAATATTTAATAATATTATTTCTTAATTATAAGTGAAAAAAATAAAACTGCAACTTCGTAATGAAAGAAAAAAATCTGCTTTCACGTGAATCTTCAAAAATAATGATAATCGATGACGAAGAAAAACTTTTACTGGCAATAAAAAAATATCTTATTACACAGGGATTTAAAGTCATAGTATGTAATTCTGGTACAGAAGCATTATCCACACTGAATAATGAAAAGATTGATTTAATGATTATTGATGTTTTAATGGCTGACATTAATGGATATGATCTTGTAAAACAATTAAAAACTTGTCCCAATATTGGTCATATACCGTTTATTTTCTTGACTGCTAAGGGGATGACAGAAGATAGAATCAAAGGATATAAAATGGGATGTAAAGCATATTTAGGTAAACCTTTTGACCCTGAAGAATTAGTGGCAATCATTGATAATGTTTTATGTGATAGAAAAAATATTCAAAGCATTCTCAATATAAAAAATGAAATAAAACAAATCAGAAATTACATCTATAAATTTGACCAATTGACAGAATACAAAAAATTTACAACAAGAGAGATGACTATACTATTAGCTGTAAGTGATGGATTAAGTAATAAAGATATTGCTCATAACTTAAATATCAGTGTTCGTAATGTTGAAAATTATATAACAAGATTATTACATAAAACTAATTCTGCAAATAGAATCAAACTAGCAAACTATAGATATTTACTTGATAAGGGCGAGTAACGGGAATCGAACCCGCGAATAGTGGAACCACAACCCACTGCCTTAACCACTTGGCCATACCCGCCTTTCATACTAATATAATAACACAAAGAAATAAAAACATAAAGTAATCTCTGGCATCAAAGAATATTATTTGTTAATTTTTTTATTACTTTAATGCCAAAAGAGAAAAATAAACTGAAGTCAATTTCTACGTTGAATTAGCTTTGGTAAAAGTTAAACCATTATCTTCAGAGTACCGTTCCATAAACCTCATGAATCTGTCCCAGTCTTCTTTACTTTGCATTATATAAACTGCTTCGATACCCTGTGGCTTGCCATTAACGAATCTAGCATTTACATCTCTTGTAACTAACTCACCTTCTTCATCTACTAAATACATTCCTGTAATAGTACCCTTGTTAGTAGTTTGAGCCTCTAAGACCTTTGGATTAGCAAAACGAAAAGTCGCAGTGCCAGTACTACCATCACGTGATCTTGTTAATCGAACATCGGGAATAACATCTTCATTTACCCCTTGTATAAACTGAATTACCGCCATTTTTTATAATTTATTCTTCTTTATGTAATGTAAATATAATTACAGATGATAGCATTCTATCATGCTATACATGAATATGTTAGCTGGGGCGGCAGGATTCGAACCTACGAATAGCGGAGTCAAAGTCCGCTGCCTTACCACTTGGCGACGCCCCATTTAAGAAACATTATAGTATAGACCCTGGAAGCCGTGTCAAGCTTTTTTTCTGGGGGTATACAAATAATAAAGAGAACAATAAAATCCTGTGCAAGGAGGGATTCGAACCCCCGACACCGTGGTTCGTAGCCACGTGCTCTAGTCCACTGAGCTACAAGCACTAAACTGTCATATACATAACAATAACATAGTTTACTTAAGATTATCAATGTCTTATCAACATTTTGTCATTAACAAATATAAATATTCCCTATTTTTATTAAACTTGGAACTTTCTTTTTCTCAACAAAATTATTTGACTTTTTTGGAGTAGAGGATTTTAAAACAAGGTTTATTAATTCAAAAAGAAAAGAAGAAAAAATACTATTAGTGAAAGAATTTAAAGACTGGTATTTTAATAACAATTGCCAAAGCGATAATAAATACTGGCTTTTCAAAGATAATGGAGAACCATTAACAATATCATCTTCTAGCATTTTTTGAATTTGTGTTAATAAACTATTTTCCAACCAATTTTTACTTTGAATATGATACAACACTTGTAAAATGCTAATGATATTGCCAGATACTAAATAACTAAAAAATAGATGGGAAACCGAGTAAGGTATCTGAGTAGACAGAAACGCGCAATTACTCTCAGTAATATTACGATCATTAATCATGAGCATATCAATTAAATTAATAGCATCCCTCAAACTACCTTCTGAACAATTCAGTATATGTAATAATGCTTTATTTGTTACATTACCTTGTTCTACCCACACTATTTTACTTATAGATGAAGCTAAATTAATTTTATCAATAGGAAGAAAAAATAATTTATGACATCGTGAAGTAATAGTGTTAGGAATTTTTTTTATTTCAGTTGTTGCCAAAATAAAAACGACATTTTTAGGTGGTTCTTCGAGTACTTTTAAAAGAGCATTAAAAGCATTGAGACTCAGCATATGGACTTCATCTATTATGCAGATTTTATACAAGCCATCAACAGATGAAAGTTGTATTTTTTCAATGATATACCTTATATTATCTATGCCTGTGTTGAGAGCTGCATTAATTTCATGAACATCAAAAGATTTTCCCAAACTAATATTGATACAATTAACACATTCATTACAAGCATCTCCATAATAAGGTTGACTACAATTTAAAACTTTAGCAATAATTCTAGATATAGTGGTCTTTCCTACACCATGCTTTCCAATAAAGAGATACGCGAAACTAATGCGTTTATTTAAAATGACATTTTTAAAATAACAAACAATGTGTTCCTGACCTACAATTTCATCAAAATGAGTGGGGCGATACTTTGAATGAAATGGTCTTTTATTATGAGTAGAAAAAGTTATTAGATTTTGTTTCATTGTTTAAAATTAAATATATTATAATATTCTGACATTTTAGAATTTCTATTTTTTATTTTAGATTCTGAGTAGCTGAGTGATAACTAAACAAATATTCTGACTTAAGAAAAAAATCAAAAACTATGAGTAAAATTATACTGTACCAAGAAGATGCTAGAAGAGCTTTAGAAAAAGGAATGGATATTTTATCTGAAGCAGTATCTGTAACTCTAGGACCTAAAGGTAGGAACGTGGTTTTAGAAAGAAAGTATGGAGCTCCACAAATTGTAAATGATGGTGTAACAATTGCAAAAGAAATAGAGTTAGAAGACCACATAGAGAATACTGGAGTAGCTTTGATTAGACAAGCAGCATCCAAAACAAACGATGTTGCAGGTGATGGGACAACAACAGCCACAGTTTTAGCTCATGCGATGGTAAAACAAGGAATGAAAAATGTCGCAGCAGGTGCAAATCCAATAGCCATCAAAAGAGGAATAGAAAAAGCAGCGCAATTTGTCGTTACTCAGATAGCAGAATACTCAAGACCTGTTGAGGATACAAAATCCATTACGCAAGTTGCTTCAATATCGGCTGGTAATGATGAAGAAACCGGACAAATGATTGCTGATGCAATCGATAAAGTAGGTCGTGAAGGAGTAATATCATTAGAAGAGGGCAAATCCACTATCACCGAGTTAGAAATAACAGAAGGTATGTGTTTTGAAAAAGGTTTTGTCTCACCATACTTTGTTACTGATACGGATAGAATGGAAGTCCTACAAGAAAATCCTTACATTTTAATCACTGATAAGAAAATAACTCTTGTTCAACAAGAATTAGTACCAGTTTTAGAGCTTGTTGCAAAAACATCGAGACCTTTAATGATTGTTGCAGATGATTTTGAAAAAGAAGCATTAGCTACCTTAGTTGTTAATAAATTGAGAGGCATTGTAAATGTTGTTGCAGTGAGGGCACCGGGATTTGGCGATAGAAGAAAATCTATGCTAGAAGATATTGCCATACTTACAGGAGGTCAAGTTATATCAGAAGATGCAGGATTTAGTCTAGATTCTTTACAATTAGACATGTTAGGACAAGCAAGAAGAGTTACAGTTACGAAAGAAAATACTACAATCATTGCAGAAGGCAACGAAAAAGAAGTACGATCAAGATGTGAACAGATTAGAAGACAAATTGAATCTAGTGATTCATCATATGAAAGAGAAAAATTACAGGAAAGATTAGCGAAATTAGCCGGTGGAGTTGCTATTATTAAAGTCGGAGCAGCCACTGAAACAGAAATGAAAGATAGAAAATTACGCTTAGAAGATGCTATTAATGCAACTAAGGCTGCAGTAGAAGAAGGAATCGTACCCGGTGGAGGTACAACTCTCGTTCATCTATCATTAGATCTTCAAGAGTGGGCTGAAGATAATTTGGAAGGGGATGAATTAGTTGGCGCACAGATAGTGGAAAGAGCTATGGCTAGTCCAATGAGAAGAATTATAGAAAATACTGGAAAATCAGCTGCTATTATCATTGAAACAATCAAAAATAGTGATTTTAGTATTGGATATAATGCTTCTAAAGGAGAATTATGTGATATGTATGAGACAGGAATAATAGATCCTGCGAAAGTTACAAGATCAGGTTTACAAAACGCAAGTTCTATCGCGGGAATGATACTTACAACAGAATGTATTGTTGTAGACAATGTAAAGGAATAATAACAATATCCCAAATCGTTAGCTAAGACATAAAAGTTTAAAACTAACGATTTGGTCATTTTTAAACGATAAAGAAAAGAGATTATTTTTTGTAAGAACTTTTTTTATAACTTCTGCACTCCAATAACTAGGTATCATTGACGTAGAAGGTCTGTATCCAATAATCTTCCCTTCCAGATCAATACTAATGGAAATTATTGAATCTTTTTTCAGTAAACTTAATAAATCGTTTTTAGATAAATCTAATATAAATTTTTCATCTAGGTTATTAATTTGAGAACATTGAATACTTAGATTCTCTTGGGGTAATTGCTTAAAATTAGAATTCAAATTATGATCTTTTCTAGAACCATAATTTGAAGAATTTATTAATATTAAATACAAAAGCATTGATTTAATAATAGAATTTAATGTCTTAGATTTATTTCCTTTACCTATAAAAATATCCATAACTAAATGTAAAATTTTAATATATTATTAATCACTAAATTATGAACAGTGGCTTTATCAATATCATTGGGTAAAATAAAAGAAGTACTATTTTTTTTTTCTTGTATTAATCGATCTCTGGATACAATTATATTGACATAATTGATCAATGCTCTATTAGAATATGAGGAAGTTAATGGAGATTTAAAAGATAAAAAATATAAAAAACGATTTTCAAACCTTTGTAGCTTAGTGTTACTGTTTTTCCTATTACTCTGACAATTGAACATGTAGTAATTCTTTATCTTGAAAACGTTTAAGAAACAATATTAAAAAAATTGTGAGTATTAAGATTACCTTGTTACTAGTAATCTTAATAAGGTGTAATCTAATTATTACCAACAAAAATAAAGTCTGGAAACTTTGATTGAACTTCTGTGAAAGATTCTTGTTTTCCTTGCTCTTGCCAATAATTAATTATTTCAGTGGCTTTATTTAATAGCTCAACCCTTTCTCTCTCTGAAATCCAAGGCTTTGCTTCAAGTTCAGCTTTTATTTGTTCCCATGCATCATTACGAGGCCAGAAAAAATAACATGTTAACGGGCTAGTTCCATTTCCAATAATTTGGTCTACAGCTAAAGCAACATTATTGTCTAACCATAGTACTTTTAACGTAAATTTAGGCAATTTTTTTCTCCGAATATATTAATTAAATAGCGATTGAGGCTTTCTTTAGTAAATTTGCTACTGTTGCAGTCGGTTGCGCACCTTGACTTAAGCGAACTTTTACTCTGACAACATTAATATTAGCTTCATTTGTGTGTGGATTGTAGAAACCAAGCTCCTCAGTAGCTCTCCCATCTCTTTTTGTTTGACTAGGCATAGCAACTATGCGGTAACTTTCTTGACCTTTTCTACCACATTTTTTTAGTCTTAACTTTAACATAGCAATATTTTTTATTTATTTTTTTTCTTTTTG
>Ga0206123_10001794_pt1 | contig 19571 bp, 19 predicted proteins | sample Helgoland_Spring_2_FD_160086 | JGI IMG/M metagenome (GOLD analysis project Ga0206123, IMG submission 160086) | Pelagic subsurface seawater microbial communities from Kabeltonne, Helgoland, North Sea - Helgoland_Spring_Bloom_20160316_1 | ecosystem: Environmental > Aquatic > Marine > Epipelagic ...
CTGTTCGTAAGCCGTGGCGTCCCGAGAAACTTATGCCTGCGGCCTTTAATTCGTTGATTAACCTGGACGAGCCACTACATCGCGAGATGCGAATGCAGCAGAGCGAGTTCTTTTTCCCGGCGTATGTCGAGACGCTGCGTCAAAAAGTTGGAGTGAGAATCGATGAACTGCTCGATGAGATGGAACGGCAGGGGCCTGTTGTAGATTTTGTGAAGTTGTTCTCTGAAGAGCTACCACTATTTACACTTTGCGAGATGCTTGGAATTGATGAGCAGGACCGACCCAAGGTTAAAGTCTGGATGCATCATCTGGAACTGGCCAGCCAGTTTTTATCCAATCCCTGGCAAACGTTTTTCTCCGAGCCGCTGTTCCCGCTCAGGTTCAATAAGGTTGTAGGCGATATGTTTGCCTATGGTGAACAAGTGATGGCAGATAGACGTGCGAGCCCCCGTGACGATCTGTTGAGCATCATCGCCCGGTCCAAACTGGATGGAGAGTTGCTGCCCCAGGAGTTTCTCGATGGCTCCTGGTTGCTGATCATTTTTGCGGGTAACGATACTTCCAGGAATTCGCTGTCAGGCACCATTCGGCTGATGACCGAGTTCCCGGATCAACGAGCAATGGTGCTTGATGATCCGTCACTGATCCCGCAGATGTCAGAAGAGGCATTGCGCATGGTGTCACCTGTCATGCACATGCGTCGAACGGCGACAGAGGATACTGTGCTAAACGGGCAGGCTATCGCCAAAGATGAGAAAGTGGTGCTCTGGTACGGCGCTGCCAACCGCGACCCGAACATTTTCCCTGAGCCGGATACTTTTAACCTGCATCGGGATAATGTCGAAAAACATATTGCCTTTGGCCATGGCGTACATAAATGCCTGGGGTCCCGAATCGCGAAGCTGCAACTGCGAATGGCATTCGAGCGAATTTTTGACAGATTCCCAAACATTCACTGGACCGGGAAACAGAAAATCTCGCCTAATGCGCTGGTGCATGCCATTTCAAGTTTGCAGGTCAATCTGTATGGGCCAGGTGGCAAACGCCCGGTTAAGGTGGCGGTATCAGGATAAATTCGGGATGAAAATGCTTGAATAACAACCAGGTGAGATTGAACAAAAAAGAAGAAAAAAGGAGAAACAAGATGTCTGTTAACCCTGATTTATTTGATCTGACCATGTCTGACAAAGCGAGACCCTTGCTGGACTCGGTCAAAAAACACATTCAGGAAAACGTTGTTCCGATTATGGCGGAGTATGATCGACTTGGTGAGGAGCGCGAACATGAATGGGAGTTTGCCCCGGGTCAGTTGGAGCTACTGGCAGGTGCAAAACAAAAAGCCAAAGAATCAGGACTCTGGAATTTCTTCTTGCCTGACGCTGAAACCGGAGAAGGTTTGAGCAACCTTGATTATGCCTATATCGCCAGCGAATTGGGCAAGTATCCGCTGGCCTCGGAAACGCTCAACTGTTCAGCGCCCGACACGGGCAATATGGAAGTGCTTGAGCGAGTGGGGACACAAGCTCAGAAAGAGCAGTGGCTGGAACCGCTGCTGCGTGGTGAGATTCGATCCGCCTACGCGATGACGGAGCCAGGACATCCGTCATCGGATGCTAAAAATATTTCAACCGAAGCGGTGCTTGATGGTGATGAGTGGGTTATCAATGGAGAGAAATACTTCACTTCAGGTGCTGGAGACCCCCGCTGCAAGGTGATGATTGCCATGGTGAAAACCAGCCCTGATGCCCCAAGGCACACTCAGCAGTCGATGATCCTGGTACCCATGGATGCGCCCGGCGTGAAGATTTTGGGCGCCATGAGAGTCTTTGGCGAGACACAGGCGCCCCATGGTCACATGCACGTCAGATTCCGCGACTGCCGTGTCCCCAAGGACAATATTTTGCTGGGGGAAGGGCGCGGCTTCGAGATTTCCCAGGTTCGCCTGGGCCCGGGTCGTATCCACCATTGCATGCGTTCCATCGGTGCCGGTGAACGGGCGCTGGAATTGATGATTCGCCGAGCATCCGCGCGCACAGCATTTGGTCAACCCATCATTCAACTGGGCAAAAACATTGAAGTTGTTGCGAAAGCCCGTTACGAGATTGATGCCTGCCGATTGATGGTGCTGCAGGCCGCCAAGGCCATGGATGTGTTAGGCAACAAGGAAGCCCGGATCTACGTCAGCGCAATCAAGGCCAATGTGCCGAAAAAGATTGGTCACATCATAGATGAAGCGATTCAGATGCACGGCGCCACCGGTGTGACCCAGTGGACACCACTTGCCAGCATGTGGGTATCGCAGCGATCCCTGCGGATTGCCGACGGACCGGATGAAGTTCATCACATGGTGGTTGGACGTGCCGAGGTACGTAAATATGAAGGTGAAGAATACCGTGTGCTGGACGACAAGCTGGGGTATGAGCATGAGGGGTTTGATCTTGGGCGATAGCGAAGTTCGCCCAATCCGGTGAGCCCTGACACAACAATCAGAGGTGCCACATGACCAGCCAGGCTTACCGTATCTGCCCGATCTGTGAGGCCGGCTGTGGTCTTAAAGTATCGGTTGAAAACAATCGCGTTATCGCCATTGATAAAAATAATGACGACGTGTTTTCGGAGGGCCATGTTTGTGCCAAGGGATTATCCCTGGCGCAATTACACGACGATTCTGATCGGCTTCGCACTCCCCTCATCAGGAAAAATGGCGAGTTGCAGGCCGCCAGTTGGGAAGAAGCCTTCGCCACTATCAACACGAGGCTTGCAGAGACAATCAATGCTTTCGGTAAATCGAGTGTCGCTATTTACGCCGGGAACCCCACAGCCCATAACTTTGGTCTATCCCAGGGGCTAGGAGTCTTTGCAGCCATGTTGGGGGGCTCGCCGGTGTTTAGTGCCGGCAGTGTCGATCAATTACCGAAACAGCTAGCCTGCGAATTGATGTTTGGTAATAGTATGGCCATACCCGTGCCTGACATTGAACGCTGCGACCATTTAATAATGTTGGGTGCCAATCCCATTGTTTCAAACGGTAGCTTGTGGATGGTGCCTAAGTTTCGCGACCGTTTACGATCGTTGCAAAAACGCGGCGGCAAACTCATCACCATCGACCCCAGACGTACAGAAACAGCCAGGTTGGCAGACGAGCACTATGCTATCCAGCCAGGCACAGATGCCTGGTTATTGATTGCGCTGATTAACGCGCTAAAAATCGACGGTAAACAACAGGATTATTTGAGCGCTGGTTGGCAGGTGTTGAACGAGCGGCTCAATGAATTTGAGCTGGAACAATGCACCAGGCAATGCGGTATCAGCGGCCCGGACATTGAGGTGATGGCGAAAGCGCTGAAGCTTGCTAAACATCCCGTGGTATATGGCCGGGTCGGCACCACTTTGCAAGCATTTGGCACCACCGCCAGTTTTTTGATTGAGGTGTTAAATGTAGTGCTCGGCTCCCTGGATAAACCCGGCGGTGCCATGTTTCCCGATCAACCTCATGTAATGCCCGGCAATCGTAAGAACGGCATTGAGTATAATCGTTTTAAAACCCGCGTTTCTGGGTATCCGGAAGTGTTGGGACAAATGCCCGCCGCTGCCATGGCGGAAGAAATCCTGACCCCCGGTCCCGGACAAATCAAAGCCATGGTTGCTTTTGCCGGCAACCCTGCTGTTAGCCATCCGGATAGTGACAGCATAGAAGCTGCTCTTTCCTCATTAGACTTTTTGCTCAGCATCGACATATATCATAACGAAACAAGTAAGCATGCAGACGTGATTTTACCCGGCACTTCACCCTTTGAGGAAAGCCATTACGATAGCTTTCTTGGCTCCATGGGGTATCGCAATGCGGCGAGATATTCGCCGACGGTTCTCAATTGCGAACAACCCTCGGAATGGCGCCAGTGTTTGCATATTGCCTATATGGCTAATCACCAGACCGTTGCTTCAGAGGCACAACTGAAAGCCTTCGAGGATGATTTGTTGGCAGGATTCATTGCCCGTTATTGTGCTGACGAAAACAGTCCGCTCTACGGTCGGGACGTACAAGAATTGATGGCCATGATTGAGCCAGGTGAAGGTGCAGAGCGTTTGCTGGATCTTGGTATTCGCGCCGGACGTTGGGGTGATCACTTTAACTCGGGAGATTTTGGAGGAGAGAGTGGGAAAGAGAGTGGGCAAGAATTTGCGGTAGAAGGTGCACAGCTCACCCTAAAGAAGATTGAAGCGAATCCTAACGGCATTGATTTGGGGTTACCGGCGGCGGGTCGACTTACTGAGATCGTCAAACATCAGGATGGCAAAATTGATTTTGCCCCAGCTGCAATTCTTGCAGACTTTGTTCGCATGAAAAACCAGCCGATCAATAAGGGCTTTAAACTGATCGGTCGACGCAGGCCACAATCCAATAATTCCTGGCTGCGTAATATACCCATGCTCACCAAAACAAAGAACCACTGTACACTGGAGATGAATCGCGACGATGCTCTAAAACTGGATGTGACCGATGGTGATGAGGTCACTTTATACGGTAACGATCATTCGCAGCTTGCTGTGGTTACAATCAGTGATGACATCGCCTCCGGTGTGGTCAGTCTGCCCCACGGTTTCAGTGAGGACAATGACATCCTGCAGGCAAGCAGTCAGAAAGGGCCAAATTATAATCGGCTGGTGGCGGCAAGTCGGATTGATGTTGTCAGCGCAACTTCTGCGCTCAATGGTGCGCCAATTAGAATCGAAAAAGTTTTATGAGTGTTCAGAATCAAGGCTTTACTTTCCGGAGTGATTTGATGAACCCGTTCTCAAGTGGTGTCGTCGCAATATCTTCCATGTAAAAAGCGAATCCGTACGTGGTAATGTCGTCCATCAATCATAAAATTACAGTCTCTGAGTTTGCCCATTCAATCGAGACACGCAGTGGTGAATTAAGCCGCCTGGCCCGGGCAACCCCGGGCATGGCCGACAATCGAATCAGTTGCCAGTTGCGACAACCTCAAAGCCGATGTTCGGAACGTGGACCATCACCGCTCCAGCTGTTGGATCCTCGCGCAGTACGACAATCTCATTGGCTGTCCAGCTAATGAGTTTGCCGGCAATAGGATGCCGGCCGTAGTCGCCGGCGGCGACGGTAACAGAATCATTAGCATGCAGGTCCCCGGCGATGTGAGGGTCAACCTTTGCATTCTCCGGTGCCACGGGTGCTGCATTTGTGCCCACGGTGAGTGCTTCCTGGGAGGAAATCCCGGTAAATTTTCCGTGACCGAAGTCCGCCATGCGTTGCATGTACGTCTGAACTTTTGGCCAGCCTTCCAGCAGCGATGCATTGGCCGAGTTGCCAGCAACGAACCACAAACAGTGATAAAGGCTGAAGTCTGCGATGCATGGGAGGTCGCCGAACAGGAATTCAGCGACCAGAGAATTTTCAAGGTTCTGTAATAAACCCTTAAACTGTGCCTCGGCCGCAGATGGGTCGACCGAGACTATGGGTGCACCTGCCGACAATTCAGCACGGTCTTGCTGGAATGCTTCGATATCAGCGGCGGACATCTGGCTCATCTGTGTAGCAAGAGCCTGGGGACGGAAGTTCAGCGCAACAACCGTGCGGAACAACTCAGTATCTGCCCAGCGTGCAACACGTTCGGCGTTAAATCCGTGAGAGTAAAGAGTCTGGTTACCGGCAATTTCTGCCAGTCGTCGACAAATGATCTCCGAGTCACAATAGACATTTGCCCCAAGCTGCATAATCGGTGTTTTGCGATAGCCGCCGGACAGCGGCATGAGATCGGGTCGCGGCATGATCGGTGGAATAATCACCGAGTGCCAGTCAAGGTCGAGATAGCCGAACAGGACGCGCACTTTCTCGGAGAAGAGGCTAGGTGGATAGTGATGTAGTGTTGGGATCATGGTTCATTTCCTGGTAAATTTTTCGGTAAAACAAATATTGTCGGCGGTTAATCCTGACTATACAACGCCAATCCCTCCGGCGTGGACCATCCATTCGAGGCGATGATCACGGCTATCGCGTTTAAAGCCGGCCGCCAGAGCAGCCCGCATAATCTCGGGATAAAGCTCGGCAGCCTGCGTTTCTTTGTGGGATATCCTTTTCGAATAACGCGCTCTTCACCTTGGAGGAGTAGAGCGAAAGAGCGTGCTCAACAAAGGTCATGACAGCTTCTTGAAGGATGTCAGCTTGTTGGCCAAAATTTCTGATTCATCATTGCAAAGGACAGGCAAAAAACAATTGTACCCAGTAACCCAATATCCATATTAGTTGCACAAACTCAAGGCAGAAGACTGTCGGTGTGTGCAAGAAGTGCGAAGGAGAACCTGATACCCATCACCGGGTTGCGAGTCCAGATTACACCGTATATACCTTCTTTTTCCACCAATCATAAAGGTTCTCAAGTGCCTTTTTAGCCACAATGTATTCAGTGGTGGTTTACGCGCAATAATTTCCGTCAAATGTCTCTACTTCTTCAATACTATCGCTGACAATCTGAAAACAAGCTTGAAGCATGACTTCATCATTGCCCCGATGACCATAATCCAGTTTGTCGATAGGTAGGATGCTTGACGGTTTCATTTTTATATAACACTCATTGCTGTTTTTGGGTTGATTGCGAAATTGATTTTCCTCCAATTTTTCTGGCGCGAGGTTAATATGCCGCGAGTATCTTTCTCAATATCGGAATGATGTTGCGGGAAATTTCTGGAAGCAACGCCCTTTAGTCCCTTCGCACCAGTTCATCGGTTGTTGGTTTCTGAAATATTGCCAGCCAGGGTTTCATCGCTTGCTCGGATATAATAAAACTCTCCTGTGAAGGTTGGGAATTCCTGCTTTTGAGTCTTCTCAGCAGTTCTTCCTCGGGTACATCGAGAAAGTGTACCTCGCTGGCAACGCCCATGCTTTTCGCGCGAGACCTGTAATTTTCGCGTTCTGATTGTGCCCAAAGGCCATAATCGAGTATGACGTTCATTCCCAATTCCAATGCTCTTCGGGCAATATTCCAGAGCATGCTCTCTATTTGGGCGTGCCGAGCATCGTGTTCTGGCGCGTCAGCATCCTGGCCATACAACTGTATGTGGCACTCATCCAGGTTTAATCGAAGTGCTGGCAACTCATGCTCAAGTGTCTTCGCCAGTGTTGTCTTACCGGCGCATGGAAGCCCAACCATCAAATGAAGCGTAGCCATAGTTAGTTCCCGTCCATAAATAGATGAAAATCAGTCGAAACTGCAAAACTAAAAATAAGTTAGGCATATATTACAGGCACTTACGAGGGAAGTAATACCGCCGAAGATAGTTTGTGGATAGACACTAGGGGTCAGTTCCAGGTCCAATGAAATTTCCAAAGATGGCAATGTTCGCCAGCAGATAGAGCAGTAGATTACTTAACGATCGCCAAATCAACTCAAAATAAACATTCATTCGAACCTGGAAATTGGAGGCAATATAATCGACGCCAGTCCAGCGCACCAAATGGTGATATTTTGGTCCTGGTTGCTTGTGCTCGACAGTTACGCATAAAACCAGCCACGATTTGCGAGATCACTATCAGCACAATCACCTAGAACAGAAAATCTGGTTTGCCAGGAGCATCCAGGGGTCAAATGAATCGGCTTGTATTAGTCCTCGCTCCAATTATGATCGCAGAATTTTACCAGCTTGTACTTATTCGAATGATTCGACTCAATAATGCTGTGGGCAAGGTTCTCTGCAAAGGGTGCATCCCATATCTGATGAATTGACCGGCCTGAAAAATATGAAGTGATCGCCTTAACCGAAGCTGCATGGGATACCACAAGCACAGTTTTGCCCTGGTTGGACCTGAGAATGTCCTTGATGGCCTGAACTGTTCGGTCCCAAAGTGGCTGGAATGTTTCCCCTCCAACAGATCGATAACTATTTGGCCGTTCCCAGAAGTCTCTATACTGATCTGGGTAGTCCTCCATAACCTTAGCTTTTTGTTTGCCTTCCCATTCCCCCAGATTAATTTCGCGTAGCTCATCCAGAGTTTCTATGGCCACTGCCTTTTCTCCGAGTAATAGTCTTGTTGTTTCGATTGCCCTTGAGCTTGAACTTGAGTAGGCGGCATAAATGTCTTCGTTTCCAATATGCCTGGCGGCGACTAATGCCTGCCGCCGGCCTGTATCACTGAGGGGTGAATCCTGATGCCCTTGCATAATCTCGAGTTGATTCCAAATCGTTTGACCATGTCTGAATAAATGCATTCTAGTCATTATCGAACCCTCGATTCAATCAGGTCTTCCATGTCCCTGTTGTTGCATGACGGACTTTGGCTTGTAACGAGATACAGAGGCTTAAAATTCATGTTGCGCCTTAGTTCGGATTTTTATCGTGAGTCCTGCTTCAGGAGGAAAGGCATTACCGCTTCCAGGAATGCGTCGGGTTGGTCTCCATGGACACGATGCCCGGCGTTTGGGATAGTGACAAGCCGGCAATTCTGACCAGATGCAGCCATATCGTCTGCCTCATTTGCCTTTAGCAATTCACTGGTTTCACCCCGAATGACAAGAGTTGGTACGGTAATATTCAGAAATGAGGACCAGGCTTCCTCAGCGCTCATATGTCCCCGGTCTACATTCGGATCACGCATGACCCGATCGAACTGCCAGGTTAAGGCACCATCCTCTGTTCTCATCAAACGTTTTGCCCAGGCTTGTGCTTCCGCCAATGCATTCGGATTACTTTCCAGAAACATCGAGATAGCTTCTTCGAACGATGCGAAACGCTCTTGTCTTGGGACACCCATCAAAGAATGGGGCTGAGGACGAATATCTTCGATGACCAACCGTCTAAGACCAGCAGGGGGATTTTCGGCAAGCGCTATTGCTACACGACCGCCCATGGAGTGTCCGATCAATGAGTATGAATTGAAGTTAAAGGCGGAAATAATTTTCGACACATCATCCGCCATGGTTCGCGCACTATAGTCTCCGTCAGGGTCCCACGAAGAGTAACCATGACCACGCAGATCAATCGCCAGCAGATCAAATTTTTCTTGAAGACCTGCGGCGATGGGCTCCCAGGAAGCGACATTTCCAGAGGCGCCGTGAAGTAATACGAGTTGGTCACGGCTATCATTCGAGCGACAAGGCCACTCCCGGTAAAAGAAGCGTAGCCCCTTGATCTCAATCATTCCATCGTTAGAATCATGCATATTTTACGTCTCCTGGCTGCAATCAGGTTGGTGCACCAATGCTCTATTTTGGTGATACTTTGACCAGTCCATGTGCAACGTTACCGTTGCTTTGTCCACGGGTTGTTTTCTATTGGCTCAAGAGTAGCGAACTTAGCCAGCTTCATTGAACCATAAAAAACAGCCCGCCTTATATTGCATGTAGTGCAGAGTTCACATTATGCCTGGATCGTTTTTGTTTTGGTTATCGTAATGGGTGCGAACCTTAAAGCTTTCAGGCAATTCAACGCCGTGGCGTTCGCGAGTGAGTTGATTAAGGTCATACTGCGGAAGTCGATCCGATATTTTGTCCCAGCCGGGTACAAATTCAACAAATATATGTTTGTCAGGTTTTATACCCGGATCCTGGTCGAGCAATCCTGCCGGGATTTCCAATGTATCTTCAGTCGGATGTGGGTCTGGAACGGGACTGCCACACTTTGAGCAGAAGGAAGAGCGATAAGGGGGAGGACTGTACAAGACCGGTGCTTCGTAGTTGGAGATGTGTTGCTCCCCCTGAGTCATCCTGTACCCATTTGCAAGCACGGTGATACCGGGCATACCCTGGCCGCCGGTTAATTTCCTGCATCGATTACAGTGGCATATCTCGAAGGGGCCGATGGCTTGTTCGAATTGAAATTGGACAGTCCCGCACAGGCAACTTCCGCGGATGGTCACGAGTGCCCCAGCAGCGTATGACACCAGGCTAACGAGAAAGTAACAGCTTGATGGTGAGTGCGTCGAACAAAGGTAAACATTTTTTTACTCCGTGTCGATTTTGGTTTCCTTGCCTGGTCTAATTCGTTTTTGTGCCAACTCACGACAGCGAATATTAGAACGGAGCCTAAAGGTAGATTGTATAATTTCTCCTGGGGGAGGGTAGTGGTGCATCGTCATTAATGAAAGTCATCGTAATTTACGATAGATAGACGTTTCCGTCTAGACCCCTTCGATTTCCCAGCAAGTTCTAAAGCTCGTATCCAGGACCTTCCCTGGGGTCGATAGCTCAGGCTGTAGCTCGCGCAATTAGTTGTAATCTGAGCCAGGACAGGAGATCGGATGGGACCCGGCGAGTGCTTGGTCGTCTGAAATGTCATGGTTATCTGCCTAAATTTCCTTACTCAATGCCAGTACCAATTCCTGGCCGCCAAGGTCCCCAAAAGTATGGCTAAATTCCTCCCGGTACGATTGAAAAGGCTCACTCAATTTGGTTCTCGGATCATCACTCAGTGCATAGGCCATACCCTCAATTACCCAGGCAGGCGCTCGCCAAACGGCTATTGATCCAAAAGTTGAGGATTGCCACTGATGGATTAGCTCATGCTCAATATAATATGGTGTCCAACCTCGTGGTGCTATCACGACCCCAAACCCACCGATTGAATTGCCAGCCGCTTTATCAAACCCAAATTTAGCAAAACAATCTGCCGTAGAGCAAAATACGACCCTGGGTCTACTTTTAAACTTACCAAGTCTTGCCTCTATTTTAGCCAACGAACCTTCATACAAGCGCTGGGCCTCATCGAGCCGGGATAGATCATCCACACAAAGCCATTTCTCAACGCATTCAACGCCAGTGACCTGAGGCATTAATATTTTTGCAGGCTTTACAAACACAAAGATTGCAAGTGCAAAAAACAGCACCAGGATAACGATAGTTTTTAAATATTTAACTGAAACCTCCAGGGCATATAATACTTTCTTCTGCCGCGATGCGTTGCAGCGTTGGACCAATGCTATTTGTTGGGTGCCAGATCATTGGCATCCGTTCACCCGTGTAAAGCCTCAGAAATAGCTGCAACATCAATTTTCTTCATCGGCATCATGGCCTCGAAAGCACGTTTTGCCACAGCACCCCCCTGGGACATCGCTTCCGTCAAAACGCGCGGAGTGATTTGCCAGCTGATACCCCATTTATCCTTGCACCAGCCGCATTGGCTTTCGTGCCCTCCGTTGTTGACAATCGCATTCCAGTACCGGTCTGTTTCAGCTTGATCTTCGGTGGAAATCTGGAAAGAGAAGGCTTCGCTGTGCGTAAATTGTGGTCCACCATTGAGGCCGATGCAGGGGATGCCAGCAACAACAAACTCCACAGTTAGGACATCACCTAACTCCCCGTCCGGGTAATCAGATGGTGCATTGTGAATTTTGCCAAGGCTGCTCTCGGGAAAGAGGTTTGTGTAGAAGCGGGCCGCCTCCTCAGCGTCCTTTTCGAACCACAGGCAGATTGTATTTTTACTCATAAGTATCTCCTTGTTGGACGAAGCCGGTCTGCGGTAATAATGACAGCTAACCGGTTCCTCAGCAGAAATCCTTCCAGTTATCCAACCCCGGATGATGCAGCCAGAAGGATGACGCTTTGAACACAGAACAACAAAAACTTCGAATCACTGCTCCGGCAATATATTAACGCCCTGACCTTGAGAGACAAGCGCAATATACCTATCGAAGCTTGCGCGGGAGCAGTCTGGTGCATTACCTCTGCTAAGGGTAAATTGGTTGTTGAACTATCACTCATCAGCATCGAGGAAGACTTGACCAGCCTGCTCAGAACGCACTTCTAACGCTCTACCAGAATCGACAGATGCATTGATCGGCGCATCGGAAAAGAGCCGATGGCAAACCTGGGACAAAAATACGAATTTGAGCAACTAACCTACCGTACCAGCACAAATATAATGTGAGGCAAGTTCAAGGCTGTGGAAACTTGCAGAGATAGAATATGTCCGACGTCTGCTCACTCACAAATTAACCGCAATTGCTTCGTCCGAGTGAATGTAGCGAAAGATTTCAACTGCATATTATGGGCTGTCCTCATTTCTGGATATTACAACCGAAGCGCTGGACCTTATAGACCCAACATCACACACGGCTTCAATGTTGTTGCCATCAGGATCAAGCAGGAAGGCAGCATAATATGTTTCGTGATATTCGCGATAGCCCGGTTTACCATTATCTGTGCCCCCGGTCGCAATCCCCGCGCTGTGAAATGTCTGCACAGCCTCAATCGAGTCGGCCTGGAATGCCAAATGAAGATTTGATGATGGCGGCCCCTCTGAGCCAAAGTAAAGCTCGTCGAAGTAGAAAACCTTGTCATCACCACCGAACCCGTGGTTCTTGCCCAGGGCGCTGAGAATGGCGAGGTAGAAGATTCTGCTACGGCTGAGATCTGACACATGGATGCCAATGTGATCAATCAATCTTCCTTGATGGTAAGGCATGTTACCTCCTGGTTAATTGGTGCGAACTTGAAATTGATCCGAATGAGGCGTTTGTGAGTTCAAACGACCCCTCAGTCAAGGGATGAATATGATATCGAGATTCGATTACCATACCAGCATCCAAGGATACAGCTGATATTGAATCTTCGCCCACGTTTCACTCCATGGGATGATAGCTATTTTTAAACCACTCACTTTGTTCGCTTGAAAAGGGGCCGAAGTTTCTCTCTCCAAAATCCTGGAAGTCAAAAATCCAGTGCCCAACGAAGAATTCATATCTTTCGATATTGTGGCTGTTTATGAACCAGGCAAGAATGAATCATAGGTAATCCATATTAATTCAACTAACTCGAAGTTAAGCGATGAAGACGACGAGCATCAAATTGTGATCCACAATTTACTAGCAGGTGAGTCGTCCGAGCGCATAACATACGCGACTTAAGCTGCATGTCAGTTGCCTCTCCGATTACTGAGTGAATCTCGAGTGTAAGCGATATGCTCCGCTATGAATCCAAGAGATTCCCAGAACTTTTGACCCTCTGGGTTCGTGACTTTGACATCCAGGTGAAGGGGCTGAGTTTCTGTGAGCACCTGTTTCGTAAGAAGTTGTATAGCATCTCGTCCATATCCACAACGGCGGGCTTCACGGATGATGTAGAACTGGCGAATATAGACACTTTCTACTGATCCTCTAATGTCCGTCGAAGGTGGAACCAGCTGATAAAGCAGGTATCCGACTGAACGGTCATCAACAGTGATAATACGAGGCTGAAATGACTCGTTTGTAAGCCACTTTCGCAAACGAGATTCTGCAGCAGCTGCGGTCATGGGCGTAGAGCCTTCGTCTTCATGCAACTCAATATTCCAACGAGCTATTTGCGGAACATCTTCAATTTTTATCTGCGTCAACTGCAAAACATTCTCTCCAAATAATCGTTGAGGGCTGGTGGCATGCTCCGAGAGCGCGGAACTAACTTCAAGTTTATGTTATATGCCCCTGGTCGCAAGATGAGACCACGAATTGATGGTGCCAAAAAGATGAAACGCACCGAACACGCAACATACAAGTGAACTGACGATCCAAAACGTGATGGTATTTTGCGCTATCGCTGGATGGCTACTGATAAATGGTAAGACGAGGCCCGCGACACCTCTGAACAGATATACAAACGTAATCAGGCATAAGGCGGTCTGCAAGAACGGAAGCCGGAAAATGATATTGGCTCCTGACAAGGCGTATAAGCCGCATATCGCGAGCACGGCGGCGATGCCGAGAGTGACTACTGTTGGGAATAGACTCCCTTGTTCCGCCATTAGGGCCATTTTATCTCCTGCACCGAACCAGCGGTACCAGTTCGGGCCTCCAAAGACGATGGCGACATGCATCAACGCGGCAACGAAGCTCAAATTACCGGCGATAAGAAGTTGCTGACTGCCGCTCATCGAGAAGCCCTCATGGCATATCGCACCCACATAAAAAACGCGCCCCTGAGGTATGTCCAGCTTGAGCTAGTGTCGCGAATTTTGGCGTGTTTGTTGCGAATCATGGCACCTTCCTCAGCTTGATAATTAGCTGAATGCAAGCTTTAGCGAATAAATTATCCATATCTTCCGAATCAAACATTGGCTTAAACCTGAGATTGGCACACCAGGTACGTAAAGGTAAGTAATACTCACGCCACGGCATTTTAACCAGAATTGTTGCCGTATGTACGGTTTTGCCGGTTCTAAGGCGACAGAGTTCTTGAGCAAATTTCAATTTTTGGACACCAGGCTAGTAGAGAGCCGAAATCGCCCGATGATGCATCCCGGAAGTCACCGGATTGAAATTGTGGCAATAATATATTTAAACCTAAATCCTGGTCAGTTGACGCTTCTATGTTTTAGCCTCAGGGAGAGCAAATATTTTGCCAAGATACACCGCAGCGAAGTATCCAGGTCTTCACGACCATAAGCCGTCCATTGATCCAGGTGGCGCTTTATATCCGAACGAGGTGCAACTGCGATATAACTTAATTGAACCCTTGCCTGCTATTTTCTGAAGAATCGATTTCGCACTTAACTTCCTTGCGATTCATAACATCTTGCCAGGTTGCCACGTCCAAGAGCGACGACGGCGAACGGTTTTAACCGCATGTGAGACGTCTCATTTGCCATCTATAGGGCTCCTAATATACCGGTCACTCCAATCGGCAGAAACATGATCCACTGAGGCAGTTTAAATAACCCCTGTTTCTTCCAAAGGCTCAAGAAGAAACTCCAGGCTGCGAAAAGTATTGCGAGGATGCTTGATCCCCATGCGAGATCAGTAGAAACCAGGTTGCTGGCTGAGAGAGTAAAGCTAAGAGTCATGTACAAGATGATGATTGTGACCATGTGCCAGCAATAGTAGCTTGCATATTTTGGAACTTCAGCCAGGTCTGAATTAAGTAGTGGCCGTGCAATTGTTCGACCGCCACCGAATATGTGTGCCATTAATACAAGGAACGAAAGTAGCGCGGCGGCATAAAGCCAATCGGGACTGGTCATATCTGGTACTCGCTCATGACGTATAACGCCAGGTTATTGGATCGCCGTTTCGACGCGAAGTGGAGACTAAGGTGGTCCCGGGGAGCATCGTGACCGAATTGAACTTTTTGTTAGAAGCCGGAAGCATCAACTTCCTCCTCGCCTGGTTGTGATGTCATTCTCCATTTCATCAGGAAAGTTATCAGACATGACAACTTCGGTTGAAGTTTGACTAGCAATATAACACCTGGAGCACGGGCACAGGAGGGGTACCTTGGCATCAATTGTTATTGGGACAGGATTCATAGACCAGGTGCAATGGGGTTCCACCTGAGCGAGGCAAACCGGGATACTGCTAAGTTCGTTTCTCCGGGATGACAAGGGAACTCACCCCACGTATTGATCTGAAAGTAAACGCCCAAGCGGATCAGCATGGCACACCTGACTCGGGGAAGGTGCGACCGAATCGTGTGGGAACTCGATCATCGGCCTCACAAGAAACACGAGTTCAAATCACTCATCGAAGATGTTCCGCTGAACTGCAGACCGTATTGCACTCCCAGGTTGATATTGGTATGGCTCTCATTCACGATACTCTTTGGAGGAACGAAAGACAAAGTAGAGAGTAGATATGGATCCAATGGCGAAAATTAGTAGACGGAGAATGGTTAGGACAGTACCAAAGGGAAAATCTAGCCCCGAATTTGGTTCAACTACGATTGCTTGACTGTAAATGATTACACTACTGCCATTCATGATAATTCTCACTAGACAGAGCAATGAGAATAAAGAATACAGGGTAGCTATCAACACCAACGCCCTGGTTTTGAGTTGACGTCCAACGAAGTGTATAGCAATGAGCGTTGCGAACGTCGCGGACATCCACAGATTAAAGGTCGTATCGACGAGCTCAAGTGACATGTACCGCAGTTGATGTAATCCTAGTTGGTCAATATCCATGAAGCACCTTTTGCGTATTGCATTCATATTTGCGGCGTGACACGAAGTGCCCGCTTTCAAGCCAAAGAGCGAACCCAAGCTCTTCAACCAGTTCATAGGCGATAGCATTCAGCTCTGCCGCGCACCTGTTCCAGACCACCGGATCGATCGTATGGCTATCATCCGGTAACCCGTCAGCCAAGGTGAGGCCTCCTTATCGGCCAATAACGTGGCTGTAGAAAAATCCATTTCGGGCTTGTCTGGTATTTGACTAACATATTCACAGTGGTCTAACTCCCGCTGCCTGTTTTTGGCCTATTGTAACCTTATGCTGCTATCTGTCCATATCTCTGTAGTTTATCAATGTTGTGAACCAGACTATACAATTGCCATTGTGATTTAACCTTTTGCCTGGTTCTAAGGGTAAACCTGTTGAGCCCCTCATTAGACTCAACATTCCCAAACACCGGTTCTACCATATGCATCCGGTGACTATAAATGGCCCTGCCTCCATCAGTAGCTATCCGATGACGCATCCACTCAGTGTATGAGGTTTTTTTCTCCGTCATAAATGAGACCTGCCTGCCGTGACCGGTACGATCATCTGCGGATGCCGGGTTACGCATGCATAAATCCTTTTTCGGACAGCCGCGACAATCTGTCAATCGGCCTTCAAAGAACATTTTCTGGTTGCCGTTAGAGTCGAGACCTATTTTCCTAATTTGTAGCAACTTATCACCAGGACATTCACAAGTCATCGCAATAGGGTCGGGTTGAAATGCGCTGATTGGGAATGTTGTTTTATTCTTTTTGGCGCGTTGACGTGATGGCGCATTAAGGTGATCATCGAATAGAGGGTCGCGCGAGTGAAACTGATTGTCAGGGATATAGGCGTTAATGTTGTTGTCATGGCAATACTGCATATTCTCTTCATTGGCGAAACCGGTATCAGCGGTAACGATAATATCTGTGCCGAGCATGTCGTATGCAATACCAAGGCGTTTGAAGCTATCCTGGATACCGTTGAGCATGGGAACTAACGTCTGTTGTCTGCTCCCAGCCGGCTGCTCCCAGCCGGTCCGGTCCCGCACCATAGTTCTCGGCATTTACAATGATTTGATGCTTGCGGTCGACCGCGTTGACACCATTGTGACCTTGAATGACACCATGATTGGTCTTCATGCTTGCACTCTCGTTATCGGTGATATTGCTTTTAACTTCCTTCAGTTTTTACCCTGGCCCATTCTGGTTGATTCGGTTGCTGGAAAATCGTCTATGCGCTCGGCTGGTGCCTTGAGTGTATCAGCGCGTTGGGCTACGCGGTCTGCGGCTTGCTCGTCATTCGTTGCATCAAAACGCTGATGTTCTGCCAGCGCATGTTCCAGACGCGCGCGTATTTTTGTGCGCTTCTTATCCAGTTCTGCAAAAGTCCCGGAATGTGACTTGCTTGCGTTAGATGGCGGCCGGCTTCGGACATTTTACAGCCATCAATCGCGATCAGTTCATGACCAAGGTTATTGACGTTTAACACCCTGTTGATCGAAGACCAACAACACCCGTTTAAACAGATCTGTGATGGCGTCAGGGCGTGTACTGACAAAGCTTGTGATTGTGGGCCAATGCGGGCCTTCATGACAGGCAAGTGCTATAAAGGTGATGTTGCGCTGGCAATGCCAGGCTATTTACTGTGACCTGTGAATTCTTCGGGAGTAAGCAAAAAGCACCATACGGAGCATGACGCCGGGGTGCATCGCGGGTCTACCCGCATCATTATTCTTGTAGTCAGCATCAAAATAAGAGAGATCCAGATAGTGTTCGATTATATAGTGCAGCGCGTGCTCGAGCGTGCCGGGGACGAATTGTGCTTCAAGATTGACAGCGACGAAACAGGTTTGTTGGCAGTTGTCACTACGATAGTTTGCTATGATGAATCCTCTGTCAAGCATCAAGACAGTATACAAGAGGGGCGATGTTTAGATGGTTTTTATACAGCCTGAACACCAAGGTAAGCGGCTTCACCTTCATGTTAGTCGGCTCCCGGGAAATTAGCATATCCATTCGAACCTCCGTCGACATAGTGAGATTCCCAATCCTGGCCGTTAGTCTTAACTATATTTACTGTCGAAACCGTACCTCGGTCGAGACAACGGACATTGACGCTTACGCCGCTAGGGTGTGATCGGGGGATATAGAATGACTTTACACCGCAACACAAGCAAAAGAGGTGCTTCGCAGCGCCAGTATTAAATCGATAGTTTGTTAGGAGATCCTCACCTTGAATCAACTGAAACTTATCTGAAGGCACAATCAGAGCCTGGTATCCCAACATATAGCAGATGCTGCAATTGCATTCGGAAACAGTGATATTCGCTGGCGCAGTGACTTCGAATCTTACGCTGCCACAGTGACATCCTCCCGAGTGCAACACCATGCCGTCTAACACCTGCTTAAAGGGCGCAAAGCTGCAACGCAGCATTGCGTCCCAGTGACCGCAGGGAACGCGTTGAAGCACATGTTAGGCGACTTACACATTTGCTAATATTTCTCGTACTCTGTTGAATTTATTGGTGTGGCTATCAATTAGCTCAGATTTACAGTGACTGCAATGAATTCCCTTACGCGAACCAATTAACATTACGGAGTTCTTGTCCCCGCATTCTAGACATATTCTACTTACGAGTTCACCGGGAGGGTTGAACTTGCCGCATTGGACATGTGGGATTTTGGCTGCAAGATAAGCAAATTCTTCCATCTCAAATTGATTTGAGAGCATAAGCTGCTTTAGCTGCGGCAGCGTGGCGATTGGTTTAAGAGAGCCATCTTGAAGAGAGACACAGCTGATTGCGAGTCGTTCAAGGCTACTAAGATCTTGGATATGCTCTAAGGTATTTAGTTTTAGGTTCTTTCCGCTTAATCCATCACCAGACATGTCTAAGGATTGTAGTTGATTCATTTCCTTCAAGAAGGAGAGGTTGCTGAGTGAGCGGACATTCATTATTTCTAAATCAACGAGGTTGCGTAAGCCTGAAAGAGCTTTGATTGGTTCAGCTGATGGAGCGCTTCCCAGGTGCAAATGTGTGAGATTCTGGAGGTTCTTGATTGGCGTCAGATCAGTAATCCCGCTCCACTTTATGTATAGTCGTTCCAGATTTTTCATCTTACAGGCAGCATCAAAAAGCCCTTGCGTTACTTTAGAGTGAAACCAAAGTGTTCGTACTCCGCTGAAACTGGGCAACGAGTTACACCATTCAACAATGAGCGCCCTCTGCTCTTTTGGGGGAAGGCTTGTCTGAGTGCAATATGGACGTAGCAACTCGGTGCCATCATAGACACTCGGATGCATAGTAACTGGCGGTGAGTCTTCCAAGCGCCAATAGCTTTCCCATAGTGATTTCATTGGTTGAGCTTCATTGATCATGCTGGTCGCCTAACACCGCAATAACTGGCGCAGCTTTGCTGCGTCCAGTGCCGTAGGCACGAAGTTGATTGCCATGTTGGACGAAGCCGCTCCGCGGCAGTAATGACACATACCTGATTCTCCATCAATAATCCTTCTAGTTATCCAGTCCGGGATAACGCAACCAGAAGGATTACCTTATGAACACAGAACAGCAAAAACACTTCGAATCACTGCTCCACCAACATATTAACGCCCTGACCCGACAAGGCAAGAGCAAAGTAACTATCGAGTCATACGCGAGAGCCGTCAG
>Ga0206123_10001800_pt1 | contig 19494 bp, 13 predicted proteins | sample Helgoland_Spring_2_FD_160086 | JGI IMG/M metagenome (GOLD analysis project Ga0206123, IMG submission 160086) | Pelagic subsurface seawater microbial communities from Kabeltonne, Helgoland, North Sea - Helgoland_Spring_Bloom_20160316_1 | ecosystem: Environmental > Aquatic > Marine > Epipelagic ...
TGTAGGTGTGTTCGTTGTAACGGTGCACCTGCACTCTCACATCGGTGTTGTCCTTGGCCGACAAGCTGCCATGGATCCATGCAAACCGCATGTTGCCAGGCGCCGGGCCACTATCTGTAAAATCCAGGGCGGCCATGGTTGGCGTACTCAATAGTAGAGCCAGTAATATGATTGTCATTTTCATCATTTGATCCTGTCTCATTGGTCTGTCGTGTATGCCCAGGGAATCTCGTTGTACAACATGAAGTCGTCGTACTTGTAGATACCCGGTCCGTTGACGTCATCAATGGCATCAACTGCCATATCGAGCATTTTGATCGTCATCTGCATCGGCGGTTCGTTGGGCTGCCAGGTAGTGCCAATGGGATAGTCCATCTTTGCCGTGCTGGTCATTTCAATGTGATTGTTGATCAGGTGGGTCACCGGATACTCGTCTGCCAACTGACGCACGCGCTTTATGCTCGCGGCCCAGGCATCCCAGTCTTCAAGATAGAGTCGACCGCGATAGAACATGTCGCCGGTATAGAGCAGATCAGTCCAGGTGTCGTACATGGCGAGTTCTGAACTCTGGTGACCGGGCGTCCCGGTTACGATGAAGGTTCGACCCCCCAGGTCGTATTCGATCCGTTGCTCGGGGTAATTGCTAAAGCCCCAGTAGTCCATGACTTCTTCATGGGTGAGACCCACCATCACGGTATCGGGGCGGTCGACAAATTGATTCCACGCCGCATAGTGGTCGCCGTGCAGATGACTATTGGCAACAATAAGTGTGGTTTTCTGGCCGTGCTTCGCCTCCCATTCACCGATGATGCCATCAACGACGTCACGCAAAGGAAACAGCGCTGCAGATGCGGTTGAACCCTGGTCAATCAGCAACGCTTTTTTGTTGCCAAATAGCAGGTACATGAAGGCCCCTTCGTAGTTAATCGCCTTATTTTCGCGCAGGATATACGTGTGTTCGTTATAGGCATGAACCTGAACTGCAGGATCCTCGTTATCCATGGCAGACTTCGAACCATGTATCCAGATATCTGGGAAGGTGCCTGGGGCAGCGTCCTCGGTCGCAAAATTTAGCGGCGTGGTCGCCATCGAGATGGCGTGCTCCACTATAAATAAACTGGCAGTGAAGACTCCAATACCTAGGATCGTGCCATATTTTCCAGGTCGATTTGATGGGTCGGTCGAGTTCATTAAAAAGCAATCCTCTTGAGAAACCAGTAAGCGCCGGTACCTGCGATAGCAATAGTTGCCGGCTGTGCGATGTTCGATTGGTACCAGGTCTGACGACGGAACCAGCCCACGATAAGAAAGGCGCCGGCAATAACAGCCAACTGACCGAGCTCCACGCCTAGATTAAAAAGCCCCAGGGATAATATAAATTGATCTTGAGGTAACCCAATGTTGGCTAACACCGATGCAAAACCGAGGCCATGAAGCAATCCAAACAAACAAACGATCACCAATCGCCAGCGGGCGAGCTTTGTCGCAAATAGATTGTCGATCGCGACATACACAATAGAGAGCGCAATCAGCGGTTCAACAATGCTCATCGGTAAACTGACGATGCCGACCATCGACATACCAAGGGTCAGCGAATGCGCTAACGTGAAACCCGTGACCTGCAGCAGCAACGGGCGCCAGCCCCCGGCAAGAAAGAACAAGCCGAGGATGAACAACATATGGTCCAGACCGTAGGGCACAATGTGCTGAAAACCCACGGCGACCCAGGTGAACTCCGGGGCGAGTCTGGTCCAGCCATAAGCCAACTGGGCTAGCCTGTCGGACTCAAGGTTGCCTGCACTTGAAGATAGAAGCGTGTCCCGCGATAGCCTGTCGACATTGGTTAACAAGCGTGACTGCGGCAATGCTTGCCCAGCAATATCGATCTTCATCAGACACGGCCAGGGAATTTCCAATTGATCGGTTAACTGCACATTCAGATTCGAGCCGCCGCTGACATCTAGCTGGTAGTAGAGTATTGCCATTTGCGGCGAAAGGGGATTTTCGATGGCAGCGAGTGACGTGGCTGATATTTCAAACCCGGTGAGTTTTGGTTGCTGGACACTGCCATCGAGTAAAAATCTCAATTCGCGTCCCAATCGATCTAACGTGGGTTGTAATAGGGCGCGCTGCTCTGAACCTATCGCCTGGGTTGCAACCCAATAGTCTTCTGCTGTCATTAATGACTGGCCAAGATCAATCCGCAGCGTGATGACAGCCTGCTGGTCCGCATCGACCGTGATATCGATGTTGGTCATATTAAGCATATGAGCCTGCACGGATACGCTGGTCAGCAAGCAGCACGCCAGCATCAGTGATTTGATCAATATGTATGGATACTTAAAGATTTTGTTCACTCATAGCTACTAAGACTGTTATTGAAATTGTTATTGGAACTGGTTCTAGAATTTGGTGTCACAGGTGATATAGCAATTATCGTGCCGCGCGTTAAGCTAGCGGTTCTGGCATTGCTGTGCAAAATTCGTCCCAAACATGTGCATTAAAGATGGCTGTGCACAAACTTATGGCATCTTTACGACGACGGGCAGATGTGGCGAGATCTAACCAGTTTTCCCGGGCTTCCGACTGAGTATCGAACTCATTAGGAAAATTTTTCCTGTTGGTGCGCCAAGTTGCCGACACGCACCGTTTTGGAACTTCAACAGATTCTCGATTCGCCCCGATGAATCGCAGCGCATAATACCCTTACTAACACATCTATAATGCGGCGCACAAAAAAAGTGCTCTCCTTTACTAACCTGTCAACCATTACCTCTCGATGAATACCATATGATTTATTGGCCTTGGCATGGTAATTGCGATATTGCCCTCACGTAACTGTTAGGAAGCAATTTCATGCGAAAAAAAACTATCACTCACTTTTCATACCTTACATTGCTAGCAACCCTGACCGCAGGATTGCCAGCAATTGCCGAGGAAGAACCTACTTTAGAAGAGGTCACTGTCACTGGATCCAGGATTAAATCCAACTCGAACAGTGCGCAACCTGTTTCTATGTTTTCGGCGGAAGAACTGACCTATGGCGGCCAGGGCGACATCGCCGAAATTCTGAATGACAACCCGGCACTGCTTTCTAGTGTGACGGCAGCCAACTCGCTCGATTCAGAAGCTTCTAATCTGGGCAGTGTGAATAACATCGGGGGCTCTGCGCTTAACCTACGCGGTCTTGGCATTGAGCGAACGCTAACGCTTGTCAACGGCCGACGGCACGTCTCTGGTATTGAAGGCACATCGGCTGTCGATGTATCGAGCATCCCCTCAGGGCTTATCGAACGCGTGGAAATCCTGTCGGGCGGCGCATCTGCCGTGTACGGGTCGGATGCACTAACTGGCGTCGTCAACTTCATTCTAAAAAGAGACTATGAAGGCTTCGAGATTACCGCAAAGGCAGGCACTGCGAGCGCCTATGGAACGGAGGGACTAAACGCTCTGGGTGGTTTTAACTTTGACGAAGGCCGCGGTAACGTCACAGTCTCGTTCCAGTATGAACGTGACGATGGCTTATTGACTGGCGACCGAAGTTTCCTCGCGGATAACGCCATTTCAAACGATGATCAAAACCCTGCATTGCGATTCCAGTCCGGTGAAATCACTTCCGGTGGTACACCGAACCTGGCGCAGTTTTATGATTTTGCCACGACGGGACGATTCAACTCAGGTCTACGAATTCCATCACAGGATGACTTCATTGCGGATTACACAGCTGAATTCGGCACTGCACCAACCTTATCGGCAGCAGAGCAAGAGTTGTTCTCACGTGCATCAACAGCGCCACCCCGGGCTATTTTGCCAGGGCGAACCTTTAATATCACAAGCCCCTACGGTGTGATTGCTCTCGGTGACTTTGGTACTGAAGTTCCCCTTGGTTCAGAGCCAGACCTCGACGGCAATGGCACATCAGATTGCCTGCAGAGCTTTACCGGCTACAACAGTTCATTGGACGGGGCTTCTTCTTTTGGTATTGCAGGTGGTTGCTGGGCTATCGGCGCTGACGGTTCTATTAACCCCTACAATGATGGTCTGGTCGCAGGTAGCTTTAATCACTTTGGTGCAAGCGATAGTTATATTCGACCCAACGATACACATATTATTCCCGAGAAAGATCAGTGGTCTATCGATGTCAATGGTCACTACGAACTCACCAGTAATATGACGGCTTTCTGGGAATCAAAGTACGTACATGTAAAGTCTGAAATTTATGAGCAGGCTCACAACTTCACCGACCTCTTGTTCGGCGCACCCGACAACCCCTACTTGCCAGCAGAACTTGCTGCCTTCGCTAACAACGGTGGTCTCGGATTTGGCGGCATTGATGGTGGTTTGCATATTTCCCGGGACTCCGATGACTGGGGTCAAAACGTCACCACTAACGAACGTGACATTGTTCGATTTGTTGGTGGTCTAGAAGGCACATTCAAGGAAGTTGACTACGAAGTCTCCGTGAATTACGGACGCTTCGAACGTAAAATGATTGACCGTGAAGAGGTTGTCATGGACCGTTTCTTTGCTGCGATCGACGCAGTGACGGATCCCGCCACGGGTGAGGTTGTCTGTCGATCAGATCTTGATTCAACAGCCTATCCACACACGACACCCTTTGACATACCTCAGTTTGTCGGCGGCGGTAACTTAGGTTCGTTCTTTACCTTTACACCCGGTGATGGCCAGTGTCAGCCCATGAATATCTGGGGCGGTCGCGGTGCTATGTCTCAGGCTTCCATTGACTTTGTGACCTTTGATCGAGAAGTTGAAGAGACCATCGAGCAGTTCGTAATTTCTGCATTCGCCACCGGCGATAGTGCGGAGCTATTCTCCTTACCGGGCGGCCCGGTCTCTTACGTGGTTGGTTTTGAGTACCGCGAAGAATCAACCGAACAGTCGTTTGGCGATTACGATAATGGTATTTTACCAGTCGGTGGTATCACAGCTGACGGTCAGGCTTTCTCAGCTGGTGACCTGGTGGGTACTGTGAGTGACGCGAAGAGCCTTGGGCCAACCCCCTCAACACGATTACTGGACAGTAATTCTGACTATAGCTTCACCGACGTCTACGTCGAGGTTTCAGCGCCGATTTTGAGCGGTGTTGTGGGTGCAGAAGAACTGACCCTTGAAGGTGCATTCCGCCGCTCTGACAACTCTGAGTTTGGTTCTAACGATACCTACAAGCTGGGTGTGGTTTACTCGCCAATTCAAGATGTTCAGTTCCGTTACACATTTAGTGAGGCAACCCGCGTGCCTAACCTGTTTGAGTTGTTCTCACCAGAACAGGGTGCGCGTTTCCGTCCTGCTGATCCCTGTGATGCGATTAACATAGGTACTGCCGCTAATCCAACACTACGTCAGGCAAACTGTATTACAGACCTGCAAGCAAACGGCGTCGCTGCTGCCAATATCTTTGACGGTAGTGGTAACTACGCATTTGAGGATCCACTTTCCGCTGGCTTCCCTGGCGCTGTTGGCGGTAACCCCGGCTTAACACCAGAGACTGCAGAGACAGAGTCTATTGGTATTATCATTACACCTGCAATGTTACCAGGGCTGTCCCTAAGCATTGACTTGATCAGCATTGAGATTGAAGACGCCATCGTTTCAGTTTCTGCGCAGAACATCGTTGACCAATGTTATGACGCGGCATCTCTGACCAACTCTTTCTGTAACCTGATCAGCCGTAACGATAGTCCAACTTCTGCCCAATCCGGTGGACTCGACTTCCTTCGTCAGGTGCAGCTGAACTTCGGTTCTGCTGAATATGAAGGCATCGACTACGTACTGACTTATGACTTCGGCATTGCAGACTTCAACTTCCTTGCTGCGCTCAACTACACAGATGTGAAGACACTGGAATTCAACGAAGGCGGCACAGTTGATAACGAACTTGGCGAAATGCGTCGACCTGAAAAGTCAGGCACCTTCTCTTTCACTGGCTCTTACGGTCCTGCTGCAGTCACCTGGAGCACTTCATACCTGAGCCAACAGACTCTGGCTTATGAAGATGGCGTTGAGATCGAGACTGCCTTTGCTAACTATGGTGCAGACGGCTTCACAGATGATGACACTTATATCCATGATATTCGTGCCACCTACCTCTGGGATTCATTCACCTTCTTTGGTGGTCTTAACAACGTGACGGATGAAGAGCCTTACTCTACAGAGCGCGCCTATCCGGTTAGCCCTGTAGGCCGATACGCTTATCTGGGTTTGACTTACCAATTCATGTAAACCACTTTAACGTAGGATTAAAAAGGCACATCCATTGGATGTGCCTTTTTTTATGGGCAAAAAAAAACACACTATAAAGTATGCTTCTTTTATCCCGTTAAAGACTAGCTTAGAGAAGCAATGTATCCGCGCCAGCCGCCGAAGGAGGACACATCTGTTGCACCTTCAATCCCGCAGTGCTCACAGATAAAACCGGTTACCCATTCCCCGGACGCCAGCTCAAGTTGACCCAGGCCTAATGGTTGAGGGATACCCGCCAGAAAACTGCCGATATGGGCTGATGGCACGTCATAGACCTCTACTTCGATGGCAACACCCTTTTCGGTACGCATCAAACCGGGTCGCTTCGGCGGGCCGCCAGGTAGGGCAAACAATTGATAACAGGGCGCTGTATGGGTGGCTTCTCGTAGTTGTGCTCCACGCTCCTGAAGCTGCCCATTTAATGGCATTCCACTTAAGTGTGCACCAACCACAGCAAGGGCAATGGTGTCGGTGATTTCTGGGACTAACAATGGTTCAGTCATGGTAATTCCTGTGGCTCCAATAAGTCGGGGTTGTTTGGCCAACTGGGTGTAGCCCAGTTTAAATAGGCGATGATCATGCAGCGCCTCGGCTATGAGCGTAATACCAAAGGGCAAACCCTCCGGGGTAAACCCAGCCGGTATTGCAAGCGCAGACATATCGAGTAGATTCACAAAGTTGGTATAAGCGCCATTATCAGAATTTCTTAACACCGGCTCTGCTGCCACTTCGGCCAGTGAGTAGTGTGTACCTACAGTGGGCAACACAAGTGCATCGATATCGACAAACATGTTTTCCGCTATCCGCTTATAGGCAGCAAGCCGGTATGCACCATCGAAGTAATCCACTGCGGATACTTGATTGCCATGACCGACAACAGCCAGGAACTCAGGACGAAGGGATTCTGGCTGTTGTTCAATCAGATCTTTCGCCGCATGATAACGCTCCGCCACCCAGGCGCCTTCGTAAAGCAATTTCGCCGCATCCAACAAAGGCGATATATCGATTTCACGGGTTTCGAATTCATCACCAAAGCCTTCAATTGCGACACGAAACAATGTTTCAAAAGCTTCATTGCCAAAAAACTTCAATTGATCGAAGCGGGGTATGCCAATCACCGTGGCACTGCCCGGGACCTGCTCGCGATCCCGCCTTGCATAAGCATCATCGTTGTCAAAACGATCCACTACCGAGGCGATGCTCGCCGTGTCTGCCAGGTTAAGAGCAAAGATCGTCACGCAATCGATGGTTCTACACGCTGGCACCACACCGGATGTGCTCAGCAGGCCGCAGCTTGGTTTATAGCCGATAAGATTATTCAGCGCCGCCGGTACCCGGCCAGATCCTGCAGTATCGGTACCGAGGGAAAAGCTAACTTGCCCGAGCGCAACCGCAACTGAGCTGCCAGAACTTGATCCACCGCTAATTAAGGTCGGATCAAAAGAATTTTGCACGGCGCCATAGGGTGAACGAGTCCCCACGAGCCCGGTGGCAAGTTGATCGAGATTCGTTTTGCCGATAGGGATTGCCCCGGCATCGATCAAACACTGAACTAAAAATGCAGACTTGTCAGGCGTGTAGGCAAAAGCAGGACACGCCGCGGTGGTCGGTATACCAGCAAGATCAATATTGTCCTTGATGGCGAAGGGAACCCCATAAAGCGGCAGAGAGTTTACGGGTAGCGCAGATAAACGAGCGACATAAGGCGCGAGCTCTTCATCGCTCAATGAATGAATCCAAATCGGATTATCTGGTGCCAGTGCCACGCGACGTTTCACCTCGGCCAATACGTCAGCAACACAAGCTCCGCTGCGGTAGGCGTCACGCAATTCATCAAGGGTAAACGTAAGTGTGTTTAAGTCCGCTTCTAAATCCACTTTTATATCCACTACAGCACCTCCGCAAATAGCGCCAGAGACTGGCCGGACATCACTTGCTGCCCGGGTTTGACCAGAAACTCGATCAAGCGGCCCGAACGACCTGATTTTACTTCTAGTTCCATTTTCATTGATTCAAGCACCATGATGGTTTCTATGTCAGTTAGGGTGTCGCCCGGTTCTGCCCGGTATTGCCAGACGTTGCCAGAGAGATGGCTTTCGACAACAAAATGCCCCTCTGGGATATCAATTTCAGATTGTTCGTCGTTGACGCCGGCATCCTGATCATCAAAATGAAGTTGGCCACTACTGCGCCAATCTGCCATTTCGGCGGCAAAGGCTTGTTGGCGCTGGTGCGTAAACGCGTCAATTTCAGTTTTTTGAGTCGCAACAAAATCACGGTGATCAGAAAGTCTAAATGTGGTGGACTCAATCCGAGGCTCAAAACGTCCATGAATAAAGTCCTGACGTAGCTGCAGCAACTCGTCATTGCTCACAGGATAAAAACGAATCTGATCAAAAAAGCGCAACAACCAGGGCTTATCGAAAACCGGTGTCTTGCGATAGCGATTCCACATTTGAATCGTTCGCCCTACAAACTGATAACCGCCGGGGCCTTCCATGCCATAAACACAAAGATAGGCGCCGCCAATACCAACGGAGTTTTCCGCGGTCCAGGTCCGGGCAGGATTGTATTTTGTTGTCACCAGGCGATGCGCCGGATTCAGTGGCGTCGCAACCGGCGCACCCAGATAGACATCACCAAGACCCATCACGAGATAGGTGGCATCAAAAACAATTTTTTGTACCTCATCTATCTGATCAAGACCGTTAATACGCCGAATAAAGTCGAGGTTACTTGGGCACCAGGGTGCGCCGGGACGGACGACTCGAACATACTTATCAATCGCCTCCTGACAAGCCGGGTCATCCCAGGAGAGCGGTAAGTAAACAATTCGCGAGGGCACTTCTAACGTCGCTTCATCATCAATCGCCGTTGCAAGTTTGATTAAGGTTTCGATCAAGGCTTCGCGGCTAATAACTTCAGGCACGTAGTGGACCTGCAGCGAACGTATGCCAGGTGTCAGTTCAAGCACACCAGGCAATGCTGCCTCGACCAACGCGCGATAGATGCCATGAATTTTGAAACGTAGTTCAATGTCGAGCAGCTGTTCACCGGCTTCCATCAACAGGAAGTCATCACCACTTGGCCTGAACGCTATTTTTGTCCCACCTGGAAGCACCAGTTGCTGAATCACGGCATCAGCGGGTTCAGTAACCGGTAATGAGGGTCGATAGTGATCAGACACCTGCTGCAGATCGTTCAAACTCGATAGCGAACGCTGCACACTTGCATAGCGCAATAGCGCTTCTTCATTGTTGACGGACTTGAACCTAACGGTATCACCAGGCCGCAGCTGTCCCAGCTTCCACAGGTCAGCTCGAATGACTGTTGCCGGGCAAACAAAGCCGCCAAGAGACGGTCCATCTGGGCCCAGCAAGACGGGCATATCACCTGTAAAGTCGACAGCACCCACCGCATACGCATTGTCATGAATATTAGAAGGATGTAATCCTGCTTCGCCGCCGTCGTTTCGCGCCCAGTCGGGCTTAGGGCCAATCAGACGCACACCGGTACGACTAGAATTAAAATGCACTTCGTAATCAGTGCCGAAAAATGTGTCTATGTCACCGGGGGTAAAGAAGTCTGGCGCCCCATGAGGGCCATAAATCACATGCAGCTCCCAATGGCGATCGTCTGCAGCGGAAAACGGGGTCGCTTCAATGGGTAATGACACCAGCGCTGGCAACGTCGGCAACTCAAGCAATGGCAAGGTGTCACCAGGTCTGAGTACACGGCCACCATGACCACCGAACTGCCCGAGTGTAAATGTCGATCTGGAGCCAAGATAAGGTGGCGATTGAATACCACCCGCCACCAGCAAGTAACCTCGAAGCCCACCGGTTTCAACGCGACCAATGTCCAACACGGAACCTGCCTCGACGTGAATCACCTGCCAGTTATTGATGGGTTCGCCATCCAATAGCGCCGACATCAATCCCCCGGTCAGCACAATGGCCGTGTCGCTATGAAACAATAGCGCGGGACCTTCGACCGTGATTTCTAATCCTGCGGCAGTCTGGTCATTACTCAACAACTGATTACCAATCTGAAAACTCAGATCATCAAATGGTCCGCTCGGAGGGACACCCACATCCCAGTATCCTACTCGACCAGGAAAGTCCTGAACTGTGGTGAACGTACCCGCCCGCTGCACTCTGATGCCATTCAACCTGGGCTCAAAATTCGCCAACATACTGGTGGCAAGCGCAGGCGCAGCAAAAGCATCTTCACTGAGAAATGCCGCGAGGTAATCAATATTGGTTGCTGTGCCATAAAGTTCAGTGCTGCGAAGTGCTGTTTGTAAGCCCTGTATCGCTGCCGCTCGATCTTCACCATGGAAAATGATCTTGGCGATCATCGGGTCATAATTCGGCGACACCTCGGTACCCGCTTCAACCCAGGTATCTACTCGCAATCGATCGGTTGTTGGCGGAAATGATACGTGGGTGAGCAATCCAGGCGATGGTTGGAAGTTCGCCGCGGGGTCTTCAGCGTAGACTCTGGCTTGCATCGCATGACCGGCAGGTTGATGGCGCTCTGCCAGTTCAGACAAGGATGGCAGCACGCCTTCTGCTAACTGAATCATGCACGCAACCAGGTCTATGCCATACACCATCTCAGTGACACCATGCTCAACCTGCAATCGGGTGTTCACTTCAAGGAAATACGCTTCTTCCCTGGCCTCATCGTAAATGTATTCGACCGTGCCAACACTTCGGTAGTTGACCGCAGACAAGAGGGATTCGGCAGAGCGACATAATCCGATCAGGACCTCCGCTGGAATATTCGGCGCAGGGCATTCTTCAATCACTTTTTGCTGCCGACGCTGGACCGAGCAGTCTCTGGTACCAAACGCGAGCACTTGTCCCGCGCCATCACCAATCACCTGAACTTCAACATGGCGAGCCACCTCGACATAACGTTCCAGAAATACACCCGCGTCACCAAAGTTGTTCGCCGCGAGCTGTTGGACAGAATCAAACCCGCCTTCAAGCTCGGCGTCCGAGCGACAAATACGCATGCCGATGCCACCCCCGCCCGCAGTGCTTTTCAGCATTAACGGATAGCCAATTTTCTGAGCAGACAATTTGGCCGCTTCAAGATCAGGCAGCAGCGGGCTACCCGGCAACATGGGCACACCATTTTCCAGCGCAAGTTCCCGGGCACTGTGTTTCAAACCGAACACACGCATCTGTTCCCCGGTTGGGCCCAAGAACGCAATACCGAGTTCAGCGCAGCGTTTTTCAAAGCCGGCATTTTCTGAAAGAAATCCGTACCCCGGATGAATGGCTTTGGCGCCGCACTGGACAGCAATCTGTAGAATCTTGTCCTGATTAAGATAAGTCTCAGCAACCAGTCCACTGCCCAGGGAGTAGGCTTCATCTGCCAAATCAATGTGTCGCGAATCAACGTCGTCCTCGGCATAGATCGCAACGCTCTGCTTACCCGCGGCCAAAATGGTGCGCATGATTCGACACGCGATTGCACCGCGATTAGCAATCAAGATCTTATCAATCGGCATGCTCATAAGGCGTCCCAAATCAACACTTCTACTGGCGTTGGGTTGTAGGCATTGCAGGGATTATTCAACTGGGGGCAATTGGAAATCATGACAATGGTATCCATATGCGCCACCATCTCGACATACTTACCCGCGTCGCTGATGCCGTCCTCGAAGGTCAGGCCACCCGCAGCGGTGACCGGCACATTCATAAAGAAATTGATGTTATGGGTGAAATCGCGCTTACTCATACTGAAAACATCTTGCTCAGAAATCGCAAGCAACCAGCTGTCTCGACAACTGTGCATACACTTTTTGTCGAGGGAATAACGGACCGTATTACTCTCTGCAGCGCAGGCACCGCCTAGGGTGTCGTGGCGACCACAGGTATCTGCGACAATCTCCATCAAGACATTGCCTTCTGAACTCAGTAGCTTTGTGCCCGCGGTCAAATACACATTGCCCTGTTCACGAATGGTATCGGTGGCGCTATAGCGCTCTGCCGGATCTGCTGCACTGTAAAAAAGAGTATCCACCGCCTGATTGCCTTCCAGATCAAGAATGCGAAAGGTTTGACCAGCTTTAACCACATGCATCCAATAGTCACCCGCGGCAATCACGTCTGAATGACTTGCCTGTTCGGCCAGTTTCTGGCTTGGCTTAATCACGATTGGCCTCCTGGTACTTGATGGTAAAGACGCGTGTTTTCAAACGCCCGCTCGGTCTCAGGCCGTGCTAAACGACATTCATCATCCATCGCTGGTGCCGGGAGATGTCGGATCTCATAACGGATCGGTTTTCGTGGGTAGGCTGTCGCAGGGTTCAGGGGGTGGGGACAGGTGTGCATGATCACGATGGCATCCATCTCAAACCGCAGCGTAATGGCATCATTGGGCTTCGATTGGTGTTCGCCCCAGATCAGATTACCGTCGTCGTCTACCTCTATGCGGGTAAACCAATTCAAGTTTGCCGCAAGATCTCGCTTACCCAATCCGTATTTGCCGAGTTCGATCAAAAAGCTGTCGCGACCATTGCGAAAATAGTCATTGCGCGCGTCCTGGTAATTGCTCTGCCCCCACTTCGCTTCAACGACCCGTCGATTACAGGTACCTGTTGCTGTGTCATGCCAACCAAAAGAGTCTTCAACAATGGAGCACATGGCACGCCCCATGTCCGAGAACAGCGTGTTGCCCTGACTCAACTTAAAAGTATGCTGACCTTTCAAGGTGTCAGGCATATTGTATTTTTCAAGGGGATTTTCTGGGTTGAGTATCAACATCGCCACATTGGCGCCGCCTTCAATGTCCACCAGGCGCAACGCATTACCGGCACGCATTCGCATTGACCAATGGGCCCCGCCGGGAAATGTCTCACTGTAAATCAGGTTTTCGTCCGTTAAATGCATGGGGCGAAATGACTCCTTTTAACTATTAGAAAGTGTTTATGTTTTTGAAACGAACCCTGCTGGTGCGCCACACTCACCGATGCACCGCAAAATAGCGCTATCGATGAGTTCCATCTTTTCTACCTGAAGGGCAGATACATCCATGCCGCTTCGGGATTCAATAACTATTACTCTGCTCCAGGAATATCTCTGGGTCCCGGAATATGTCTGGGTCCAGCTCTAGAAACAGCTTTAGAAACAGTTCTACAATAACAAGCAAGAACGATGCCCATCGACGTCCGTGGAGGGTTTTTGATCAGGGAGGCGAAACAACTTCTTGAAGTTGCCACCCTGGTCGTGCTTTGCCGGAAGTAGGTAGCCAACAATTTTCACGAGGGGCATTACTGTGAATCACCTGCCATTTTCCATCACCACGAGTGCGGCCACGGCGACCGAATAGTTTGATCTTGTCTTTGACAATGAGTATGCAATGCTTATCCGTCTGGATTTCGAGTCCGATCAGCTTGCCCTGCCGATATCGCGTATACACCCGACTAAACTGGCTTTGCCTAAGGCGCCACTTCTCCTCGAAGCACACCGTCTGGCCGCCCATATCAAAGGTGCCGTACTCAAGACATCCAAACCGGGTTAAGACAATATCCCCAATATCCTGATCTGAGAGTTCCCCTGAAATATTGATCAGGTGCTGAAACCATAACTTCGGCTTCTGCCACCAGACCACACCGCCAAAACCACTATAGATTTCGCCCGAGACCAGGTTCACTCTGATGTCGGCGTACCAACAACCCGCTTGCAGCCATAGCACCAGTGAATCTTCAAAGGGCGGCTCCGAATCAATCTGCATGTGAACTCGTTGCAGCGCTTGATTAGATAGCGGTGCAAACGACCTACCGCTAACCGGTGATCGTTGCCAGACTGAACCACTACATCGAACTCGAATCACAAACGTGGCACAGGAGCATTAACGGAAAGATCTGATGGGGTTGTTAACTCTTCCAGAGATAAACGCTTAAACGGATTTTCATCAGGAATTTCAAAATTGACCACCAACTCACCGGATTCATAATGTCGTTTCAAGTAGGGAAAGGTGTTGATCGTGCGCCCCCATAAATGTTCTCCCGCGATAAACGCAGGATATCGCGCCCGGCTATGTTGGCTGCTGAACTCCGGCAACGGCTTAATTTCCGTTTCAAAGTCCACGGAAAAAAACAGTGGCAACGAGTAACGTTCTTTACCCAGATTGATCACTCGATGCTGCGTGGCTTTGAACAGCCCGCCAGTCCAGGCTTCGAGACAGTCTCCCAGGTTGACGACAAAAGCACCTGCTACAGGAGGCGCTTCAACCCAGTGATCTTCATAGGACATCAACTGTAAGCCGGGGCCTGACGTGTTCAAAATCGTAAAGCATTCATAATCCGAGTGCGCTGCAATCCCAACGTTGAGTTCGTCAATCGGCTCATCATTTTCAAAGTACTTGAGCAACCGAAGTTGAGAGGGCGGAATGGTGACATGATCCAGGAAGGTGCCAGGCTTTAGATCTAGACTCAGTTCAAATCCTGCCATCAGCTCACGCCCCAGACCATAGATCGCATCATAGTAGGTAGAAACCGTTGCCTGAAAGCCCGCCAGATCCGGCCAGACATTTGCACCGATAAGGCCGAAACCCTTGCTGGCCCTGGGGTCATCAACCGCTACCTCAAAAGACATATCAAACGCCTCATGATAGTTATTGAGTATCTTGCCATCGGTTTCAAATCCGACGGTTTCAGCACGAGAAACCCAGCCTCTATGGATCAGGCTTTTATTAATGTTGTACTGATCTTTATAGGCTTCTGGCTGCGCATGAAAATGTTTACTTTGGCCATAGACCGCGTCGATCAGTGTCTGATCAATACCATGATCGACAAGGTAGAAAAAACCGGAGCTGGTGGCGGCAGCATACAGCGCTTTCGCCACTTCTCGCTTTTCAGCTTGCGTACCATGAAACCAATTTTTAAGGCTAATGGTTGGCAAATCGTCCCATTGTTGGGCATCTCTGGATGGATCGAATTCCTCCTCCCTCATAAATACCAATTCTCGTTATAGGTCGTGGGTAGAAGCCGCTCATTGGGCTCGGTTCTTAATTTGATACGGCAGCGCCTCTCGTCGCTGCGTAAAACTGCTTATAGCCCTCGGTCATCGCTCTGGCGCAGTCGCCCGGCGTTTTGCCACCTTTATTGCGATCGAGGCAAGGTCCCGTCATGACTTCTGGCATATTCGCTTCAACCCACTTTCGAGCTTCATAGTAGATGGGCTGGTCGTCTGAACTGGTTTTGATTGAAGTAATTTTTGTCGCGCCAAATGTCAGGTGGAAGGTGTCAGTGACATTAAAGCCGGTCTTCAGTTCTACCACAGGATCATCCTGTACCGTGATAGGACACTGAAAAAGTGTCGGTGACTCTGCCTCACATGCACCACGATTGAGGACCTTATAGTTGCCCCCCTCGGCCCATCCCTGATAGTAAGATATCCGTAGTGCAGAATCCCCAGCATCGGCGAGGAAAGGTTTAAGCTGTTCTGGATCAAACGAGTAGAAGGCGTCAATAAAGCCCTCGGCGGTCAGACGATTCTGCTCTTGTCGCGCTGCTTTAGCAGCAGTGTCGGCGGCGACCATGGCATCCCAACTGTCCCAGCCTATTGCACGGCCTGGATAAGCCACCTTTTTAAATGGCCAATCAGCTTGAACCCAATTGGTTGCCCACTGGTAAAGTTCTGCGTCGAAGCCGGCTTCGGACTCGGCCTCGGTTACCCACATTTTAACCACGGCATCGTAGCCTTCGATGGTACTGGGATAGACGTAAATGCAGCCACGCTCGCGGCTACCGTCTGGCGTCAGAACTGCGTAGGCAAATGATTCGCGGTTCTCAAATCGTTTTTGTTCGGTTTGCATATCCAGTAAAGCATCGGCATCAGAGACATCTTTGTGGGGCCATCTGGTGTTGCGAGTAAAGGTCTTTTGTAAATACTCAATAGACGACATGTACGCATCGAAGTCGAGTTTCACTAACTCAGGACCTAAGGGTACGATTTTGAATTCTTTTGTTTCCACGAGTATTGGTGCGTTGAATTCCACCGGAATGAATGATGTTGCCATAGGATGATCGGTGGTCACCGCAGAAGCCGGATCTACTATCGCAGGGGTAGTCTCAGTTAAAGCTTCAGTCGCCACGACGGCATCTTCAACTGCTGGTGAGCACCCTATTAATAACATCGTTAGCATTAGAACTATGCCTGCAACCCTTATCTTCATTATTTTTGCTCCTTAAGATTCAATATGCCGTTAGTATTTTGGAAGCTGAGCTGCGGAGACAATAGCTATTCTCTAAAGGGAAAACCCTGACATCTATTCCATCATCAGCTTAAAGTGAACGACTTCCAAAACTCTATCAATTCATAAAATTCAGTAAAGACGGCAGCGCCGCTTCCATACAAACCTGTTCTGTTTAATCCATGCTCAATATCCATGCTCAATACTTGCAAAGAATGTGCCATTGAATGCATTGCACTAGTTCCCTGTTCTGTTTCCTGTTTTTGGCCTGAGGCCCACCATGTATGGCGCACTGACAGAGTGCTAACAGGGTGCAAAGCGCTCAGATAAAGGGCGGTAATTCAAAGCGCCCACGATTATTGGACCGTCTTGATTATGACGGCTAGCTGCAGATTGCGACCTCAGAAGCGAGGATGTAGTACCGCAGATAGTCCTCATCTTCGCCGAAGCCGGTCTTCTTTACTTTGCGCAGCGCGTTCTTGGGTTTTTTGTCTATGTCGTCTGCTTCTTCTTCGCCTTCGGCGACATTGCTAGCAACGTCTTGACGAGTACTATCCTCATTCGCTTCGCTTGCCTCTTTCTCTTTCTCTTTCTCTTTCTCTTTCTCTTTACCGGCTTCCTTGACGAGGTCCATGAGACGCTTCGCTGTATCCCAGGTGTCTCCAGATACTTCCTCTTCCACGACGCTCACGTAGAGCGCCGGACCGTAACCTAGACTTTCGTCTTTCTCGTTAATCGGTGCCTGGCTTATCGACAGCGTGAGGTAGTCGTTAGCAAGAAGTTCAGGATCGAGCAGCGTATTGTCGCAGACGAGTTCGCCGCCCATGGCAACACGGCTTTCGGCCTCTTCTGTAAGTGCAGACAGCGTTGCCATAGCGCGATCAGCCTGGGCATCACGCTCCCCGCCAACCATATAGCCGATGATCAGCGCAATGACAGTGATGACAACAAAGCTGTACACGACCCACTCGGAGACGGCTAGCCCCAATATACGGGCTACAGGTGGAACTTCGTTGTTTGCCTCTGGATTACTGCTCTCTGTTGCCATGGTCGGTCCTATTGCTACTGCTATGGTTGATGTAAGTGCCTAAGTGGTGAGCAAATGACGTGCCAAACGGGAGTGTGTGAGCGACACGCGTGCGGACACGCTAGTTCGAGCAGGCAATGCGGTTCTGCGGTGTTCTATCTGAAGTGAAAGTTGCACCACAAGGCATCACGCCCCGCCGCTATGCGCCATAAAAGTGCTGTATTAGACTGGATCTTCCTTCTTATTTTGAGGAGCGCAGCTTCAGTTTTCTCGACAGTTGAATCTTGCGATGGTAAGACATCATCGCCATCGGTTAGGTATCAAGTAGAACAGGCTGATAGTGATCGCTTACTGGCTATGCATGAAACGCCGATCAGGGACGATCACGTATTGCTCGGGCGCGGTTTGGTCTGCTTTTTGCTAACAATATAGTTACTAACCAGGTTCGAAGTATGAAATGGAGGAGAATTCATGAGCGAGAACACACTGGACACTGCTGAACTGTCGCAGGACACGGAACTTTCCACAAAAACCGGAATAAAAACCAGAACATTGAACGATATTGTCTGGACGTGGATCCAGCCAACGTTTGCGCTGGGTGCCCCGCTCCTCGTTGCCGTCACGCTGCTCAGCGATTGGTGGCAAGAAGCTGATCGAATGCTCTTTGCTCTGGTTATGATCTTTATTCCGATCCCACTTTTTGTTTGGGCCGAAAAACGCTGGGGCCGGGGTAGCTGGAAGCTCAAGCCATCGGAACTCGCCGAGGACGGCTTATGGGTTGCGATGGGTGCGCTTCTCTGGGGCCCTATTGTCACTGGTATGTATCGAACACCGGTTTCTGAGGGTTTCCGCGCTATTCGCGATCGGACGATGTTAGAGATCAGTTTTGAACCAACCACAGTGCTTGGACTGTTTGGCGCGGTCATCTTCATACGCATCTGCACGGCTTTTCCCTACTACTGGTTGCACCGCGTCCAGCATGAGGTTCTATTCTGGTGGCGCATGCACGCAACTCATCACCACATTACAAAAATGAGCTTCCTGCGGGGCGCACGAACGCATCCATTCGAGTACCTGGCGCTTTCATTTGGCCGGTTGATGGTGATGGCTTTCATCGGCGCCAGCGACGAGGTGTTGGCGGTATCTGCAGTATTTGGAATGATGAGTGGTAAGTTCAATCATTCGAACCTGCCGCTTAAGACTCTGCCTGTCTATGACTGGGTATTTGCCACCGCACCCCAGCATCACGTTCACCACTCGCTGAACCGCCGGCAGAGCGATTCGAATTACGGCTGCTACATTATCCTCTGGGATCGCATCTTCGGCACCTACTGCGCTGACAAGTCCAGTGATGTAAAGCAGGTCGGCGCTGGCAAGGCTGTACCACTGACGATCAAAGAACAGCTGATGTTGGCTCTCTACCCAAACAAGCGCCTCGTCGATCTCTGACAGGCGCGTTTTCCTATTCCTATTCCTTTTATAAATAACATGTTGAATCGAACACTATGAGCAATCCCTGGTTTCTGGTCCCGTTTTCAATCGGGACGCTTGCTTTTTTTGTGACGCTGTATATCGCGCTCTTTGTGCCAAAACTGTCGGACACGCCCTGGAATGCTGAAGACACCGATGAAGCACACCCGCTCAGGAAGTGGGACACAGTCATCACCTGGGTGATGTGGGGCGGCTGGGGTGTCGCGATGCTGATGCGTTTTCTTGACCGAGGTAAATTTCTAGATCAGATCGAACGCCTGCTTTTTTGATTCACTGATCGCCCATTAACGTCTAGCAGCGTAAGAAATGGGACAGAAGGCCCCCTAATGTGGATATCAAGAAAATGCGTCGGCTGATTCAAACCCATTCTCTAGTTGGATGCGCTTTGCTGTTAACTGCGTGCGCCGGGTCCGTTCCATAACAATGTACTTCGAAACAATATGAACGGCGTAGGTCGTCAGCTATGGAACTGACTCAACCAACACCTCAACCAACACCGA
>Ga0206123_10001801_pt1 | contig 19490 bp, 6 predicted proteins | sample Helgoland_Spring_2_FD_160086 | JGI IMG/M metagenome (GOLD analysis project Ga0206123, IMG submission 160086) | Pelagic subsurface seawater microbial communities from Kabeltonne, Helgoland, North Sea - Helgoland_Spring_Bloom_20160316_1 | ecosystem: Environmental > Aquatic > Marine > Epipelagic ...
CTTTATCAGGAGGCGAATTAAAACTGCCAAAAGAAGCAGTAAATAAACGTGTAAAAGAAATGCTTATTAAAAAAGCATACCATTATTTGTACACAGGACTTAACGATCAAATACTTAGTGCTGATATTTCGTATAAAGCAGGACAAGTATTATTAGCCGCACCAGGTGGAGGTTACTTAGGTGATGCTTCATCAAGTCCAAATGCACCAGGTAGTCCATCAGCCGACGGTGACAACGAGGGTAAAGAACGAAAAGCAAAAACAGCCGCGGCAGTAGAAGATCCTACAGCAATAGCAGATAAACTAGGCAAGGATGGGGCATACTTAGATGCCATTGCTAATAGATTAAATTTAACAGAAAGCGAAAAGAAAGAATTACAAAAAGACAAACAAGCAAGAGCCAGGGTAGCACAGACTATAAACTACCTACAAGCAGGTGGGCAAGATCCGTTAGCATATAATAAGTCAGTTGCTTCAGGACAGTTACCTGGAACACCAACAACCGAATTACCAGGTACTTATAAACCAGAACCAAGTGGATTTATTTATAGTGCTGACCTAATGCACGATGCTGGTGGCAGTCCGACTGTTATAGGCGAACTAACAGATCAGCAAGTTACTAACTCATTGAATGACGCAATGAATAAAGATGCAGACTTAGATGTAGGACCATTGCCAGGAATGGTTTATGATCACAACGTAATTGTAAACAATAGTTCCACTAGTGATGGTGGCGCCAAAGGTACACTATTTGGTTATATGTTTCAAAATGTAAACGATGCAAGTATATTAGTTGATTTAGGATTAAAAGTTAGAGGTGATCCTTGGTATTTAGGACCACCTGAGATAGAACCTAAGGCACCTAAAAAAGTAACTAAAGCAAATGAAGACGAGGAAGATTCCACAGATCAGTACATAGTGTACAATAGAAGTGATAACTACTTTTTGTTTACAATGCAAACACCACGTGTTAGAGATCCAAATATAGATGATGAAGATGAAAACACAGGGTATATGAGTAAAGCCGGTACTGCATTTTTCTTAAGTGGTGTTTACCAACTATTTGGTGTAACAGCAAACTTTAGTAATGGCATGTTTGAAATAGAAACAATGGCTAAGAAACAAACAGCATTAAGTTTAGCAAAACTTGATATGACACAAAATTCATATAACCAGGATGATACATAATGGGATATAACGCAGATAAATTTAGAGTTACTAATAAAGGACTACGAGATAAGTTACGAGGCCATGCAGATTTAGATTTTGGAGTATACATTGGTGAAATTATTGTAAGGCCAAAAGATGCTACGCATGCCGGTAGACTTACAGTTTATATTCCAATGTTAAGTAAGGACAGAGATGATCCTAACGGGTACTACAATGCATATTGGAGTAGTCCATTTGCTGGTAGCACACATTCAGCAAAAATAGGACAAGATGATCAAGTGTATGGTTTCCATGATACACAAAAAACATATGGTATGTGGATGGTTCCACCTGACCCAGGTAACTTTGTATTAGTGTGTTTTGCTGATGGTAAAAGAAAGTTTCCTGTAGTAATAAGTTGTATGTTCCCAGACCAATTACAAAATATGGTTCCTGGTAATGCGGCTGGTGCCGCATTTGGTACTGACATAAAAGTTCCAGTAGCAGAAAAAAATAGAAATGAAGAATCTGTAAGCCATAGTGTAAATGCAAAAAGACCTATACACCCTTATGTTACTAAAGCAATATTACAGCAAGGTTTAATAAACGATCCTGTAAGAGGTATAAGCATTTCTTCAGCAAGGAGAGAATCACCAAGCCAGGTATTTGGTATACTTACACCTGGACCAGAAATTCCTAATCTAAGAACAAGTAAGAAAGATAATACTCATAGAGAAGCAGGACACAGCATTGTTCTAGATGACGGTGACATTGAAGGCGTGAGTAAAAATATTAGAATTAGAACCGGCGGTGGGCATCAAATATTACTTGATGATACTTCCGGAGATATTTACATTATAAACAAAAAAGGTACTGCATGGATAGAAATGTCAGACTCGGGTGATATAAATGTTTATGCTGATAACGATTTTAACATGAGAGCAAAAGGTAATGTAAATATCAGAGCAGATAAAAATTTAAATTTAGAAGCAAATTCTTCTATATATGTACAAGCAGGTGAATACGAAACTGCTGATACTCTTACAGACGTAGATGGAAACCCTAAAGGAAACTTTAGTTTAAATATAGGCAATAGCACTAACTGGCTTAACAAAAGGGACTTTGTATTACAAACAGATAGTACTGGTGCTATACATCTTACATCAGGTACAAACATTCAACAAAGTGCTGTAGGCGACATTGAAATAGCGGCAGACAACAGAATAAAAGCATTTGGTAATGGTGCAGTAGATATTAAATCTGGAGGAGACATTTCTTCACAAGCAAGTAATAGAAATAACGTTCTTGGTTCTACTGTGCATTTAAACGATGGCGGTAGTGCTGAACAGGCCGGAAAAGGTAGAACAGCAGTTCCACATACTATTAGTGAATTTGAGGATCAACCTATAGAAACGCCAGTATGGGAATATCCAGCAAGTCCTGATGAGGTAGATGAAAATACAAATCCTATGCCTACAGATGGCAAACGAGACGGTGTTGTAGATAAAATAAAAAGTCTATTAGGTATTATTACAACTAGAGAGCCTGGCTTATCGTCCTAAAAACGACGACTAAAAAACTAACTTACTTTATCGGCTAGCCTCTTATAAGCATTATACTTTTGTTCTTGCTCAGATGCAATATTTTGTTTTAACAATTTATTTTCAGCTCTTAATGCCGCACACTCATTATTTTTTTCAACTAACATCAACCTAAGTTCTTCTTCAAGTGTATTATTCAATGTTACGTTTTGATTACTCATTAAATATTTCTTCTTTTAAAATGTTTACTACATCGTAACTAAGTAAAACTTCATTGTGACTTAAAGGAAATTTTATATTGGTTACATTTTTAAAATTATCAGGATAAGATTTTTGTGTTAGAACTGTTAAAAGTCCATCATTTTTTTCTTGACCAAATCCTGCTAATAAATTACCACCGTCGTTATGTCCGGTAGTAATAATATTAGTTATCTGAAAATCATTGTCAAAGTTAGATAATGACTGTATTATGTCACTATCTGGTCTAGTGTTCTGAAACAGAGTACTTTGTCTAAAAACCATGTTAAGCCATTTGGCTGTTCTACTGCCTTTCCATGGAGCACTAAGAGATATAAATTTTGCTACGCACGACTCTAGCCTCATGGCTAAATGTATACCTAAGAGACAACCATAACTATGACCTACAATGTATACCTGTTTGCCTTCAAGATTATCTAAATAGTAATTGTGAAACTTGTCGACAATAACATGAAAATCTGATTGCACATTGTACTCTAAGCAATGTGCATTATGTTCAGGTAAGAATACCCTAAAGAACTCATAGCTCAATGCTGACTGCCCGGTGCCATGTAAAAAAATTATTTCCTTAGTTGTTGAAGGCATTCTTGATAAGCATCTCCATGTCTCTAAATTCCTGCGGTATCTTATCTTTTTGACCAACTAAGTTGACCATTTCAAAAAGAACATACTTTTTAGTAAATGAGTCATATAAACCCACCGACTCAAACCTGTTCTTTTTCTTGGATACCATCTTATGGAAACGATTACCATAACCTAGTGACTTATCCGACATAACTAACTTTCTATTTGCCTTGCCGGCATTCTTGCAAATATTATCAAAATATTCTATAATGTTACGCATTTTATTCCTGTAATGTGTAAAAAATGAATTAAATGTGACTTTCGTCACACACCATATAATATATATTATAGTACTAAGAAAGTCAACCGTTTTTTTGGCTAATTTAAAACGTGTTTTAAAGGTTTGTGATAAATATTGATATGGCAAACATATATCGAGGCTTTAGTACCCAAGGAAGAGTTAGACCCCCGTATACACTAACGGACGGCGAACTAATCAAAGCAGACTTACTCAACGAACTTACAGCAGTAAAAGGTGAGAGAGTAATGAGGCCTTCTTTTGGCACTAGAATTGAAGACATACTAATGAACCCATTAGATAGATTTCTTATACAAGAAGTTGAAGATGAAGTTCGTAGAGTAGTAGAAAAAGATTCTAGAGTAGAAATGCAAGATTTATTCACAGAAGCACTTGATCATACTGTTAAAATAGTTGTAAATTTAAAAATATTACCTTTCTTAGATGAGGAAGTATTATACTTAGAATTTGCAAGAAGTACTACAGAGATTTAAGATGGCGATAAACAGCAGACAAAATAATCTATTTGCGGCAGAAGACTGGGAAGTAGCCTATCAGGCATACAGTCAAGTTGACTTTCAAGCATACGATTTTGACACCATTCGAAGTGCAATGGTGGAATACATTAAAACTAATTTTCCAGAGAACTTTAACGACTATATAGAAAGTTCAGAATTTATAGCAATTATAGAATTGCTTGCCTACTTAGGTCAAAGTATTGCATTTAGAATGGATGTAAACACTAGAGAGAACTTTTTAGAAACTGCAGAAAGAAGAGACTCAGTATTTAAACTTGCAAGACAATTAGGTTACAATCCAAAAAGAAATATTGCGGCAAGTGGTTTAGCAAAAATTGTAAGTGTTGCAACATCAGAACCTTTAACAGATAGTTCAAACAATCCACTTAACAACAGAACAGTAAGTTGGAATGATGCCAACAACCCAGACAGTTACGAACAATTTATTACTATTTTAAATAGTGCGTTTGGTAACGTCAACAGATTTAGTAAGCCTGTAAAGTCAGGCACAGTAGGAAGTATTGCTACAGATAAGTACGATATCAATACTCCTTTAAATGCTCCTTTATCATTTAATTTTAAAAGAGACATAAACGGAGTTCCAAGAGCATTTGATTATGTAAACATGGATTTCGATGACAATGGATTTTTTTACGAAAAACATCCTGACAATACAAATAACTTTTCTATAGTACATAGAAACGATGGTTTAGGTTTGTCAAGTAACAATACTGGATTCTTTATGATGTTCAAACAAGGAACATTAGGTAGCCAAGTATTTAATTTTGCACAACCAGTTGAAAACAGACAACAAGTAGTTGGAGTAGAAGATATCAATGAAGATGATGTTTACTTACAACAAATAGATACAGATAAAAGTGTTTTAACAAAATGGGTCAAAGTACCAAATACTGTTGGACAAACACTGATGTATAATGTTAAAGCAAAAAATACTCCGTTACTTTATGCTATACAAAACATAGGTGCTGGTGGAATCAACTTACAATTTGCTGATGGTAACTTTGCTAATGTTCCAGTAGGCACATATAAACTTTACTATAGAGTAAGTGACAATGAGAGATTTAGTGTACAGCCAGATGATTTTGGTGTTGTAACAACATCTATACCATATGTAAATGGAGATGGCAAAAACTACGAACTCACAGTTACAACAAGATTAGAAAATGCTGTAAATAACAGCCTACCTGCAGAAACTGTTGCAGGCATTAAAGAACGAGCACCACAAACATACTATTCACAAGATAGAATGATTAGTGCCCAAGATTACCAAGTACTCCCTTTAGCAAAAAGTACTAACATTGCAAAACTAAAAGTAACAAATAAAACACATGCTGGTCATAGTAGATATATTGATATCACAGACCCAACAAGTACATTCCAAACAACAACTTCTATTGCAGAAGATGGTGCATTGTATTCTGAAATAGCAAATGATTCTGATTACTTTAATTTTGACAATGTAAATACACCGTTGGATTTTGTAAATACAAAAATGCCAACTGTACTAAAAAATCTAAAACTAAATGATTTTATATACAGTGACTTCAGAGATTCATTTTTAGAAACTGCATCTTTTAAAGATACATTTAATTTAGAACTATATAACATTGCATGGAACACATTACCTAAAAAAGATACAAATAGTAAAGGATTTTTAACAGAAACTTATACAACTAATAATGCAATAGACGTAAACACAGCAAATGCGTTATTTAAAATTATACAGGCTGGTTCTGTATTGAAATTTTATGATCCTGCTAACGTAGGTGATTACAAATGGGCAAAAATAGTATCTATTACAAATAATGCAATTAGAACTGCTAGTGGCACAAATGTAGACGGTCCTATAACACTAGATAGAGAAATTCCAAATGGATGGAAATCAGATCAAATTATTACTGTTTTAAGAAAAACATTATTTGCATTAGAAAGAACAGAATTACAAAACGCATTATCATCTAAAAGAACATTTGGTTTAAGATTTGATCCTGCTGATAATAGATATTATATTATAGAAAATAATAACTTGTCCACAGAAACAGAATTTAGTATTGCTAATGCAGGTGATGAAACCGGCGGACAAGCCGATGCAAGTTGGTTATTAAAATTTACTTATGTACCTGTTGATGCAAGTGCATACCGATACAACATTGAAATAAGAGGCACACAATTTATATTTGAGAGTCTAGAAGATGTTAGATTTTATAATGTCAATACTAATAGAATACAGGATAGTGCAACAGGTTTAGCACTATTTGATTCAATTGAACTTACAACATTAAATGTTAGACCGAGTTTCAGTGAAGTATTCGAATGGAGAGATACAGGAACAAACAATATAGGTGATGCATGGTATCTTGAGGCAACTGGTGATACTTTTAATAATATACCTTTAATTTCTAGAAATATAGAATACAGTGATATAGAAGTAAGTATTACATCTAACTTTGGTTTATATAAAAATGGTACAGGTACCGGTGAATTTGTTGACGAAATAACAATACAATTAGGCACCAGCCCAAATACAACAGATGATGCAAACGTTGTTGTAGTTAAAAACTCCGGAATAATTGATAGTTTACCAACCATAAATGTAGCATTTACAAATGCAACGTTTGGTGTAAACATCTTAGACAGCAATGGAAATATTGCATACACTTTCAACAAAGAAGGCACATCATTTAATAATAATAGAACACTAGGACCAGGAGCCGCAGGTGATGGTTTTGGATTATTCTTATTAGATAGTAATGTTACTACACAGTCAGGCACCTTACAAATTAAGTTAGATGATAGAAATCATTATGGTGTAGATACTACAGCCAGACAAAATAGAAGTGACACTATTGAGATTAAATATGTCACAGATACAACAAGATTAGACGAGCCAATCATTTATAGTGCAATCGGTAATTTTACATACGCAGACGGCTTTACAGATCCTAAGAAAGTAAAAGTTACTCCTATCAATAGCGAAGGCGGAGATGCACCAAACAATCCTATACAATTTGCTGACTTTGTAGGTGGGGATGATATTATTTTATTTGAAGAATACGAAGAATTTGATGGGTATACATATACCAGACCAATCAAAGCAGGTATTTTAGATTTAAGAAAAGAAAATGGCGTAAACTTTAGTGCAGACTACTCAAGGATTGCTGGTAACAGCATAGGTGATGCAGAAAACAATACAGGTACTGTTCACTTAACTAATGATTATGATTACTACTTGGTAAAAAATAAAGGTGTAATTGAAGGTACTGGAATAAGCAATTCATCATTTGATAATACTATTGGAAAACTACATAACAAGAAAGTATATGCAAAAGCAGATGGTAAAGTTTATCAACTGTCAAAAAGTAGTACAAATTTACAAAGAGTATCACATTATCAATCTTCAACATTTTTTGCTAAAAAAGGAAGATCGTATACTCAAAATACAAAAGCAAACAGACAACAACCAGTTGTGTTCAAATGGCAACATATTGCAGACAATAGTGTAAGGATTGATCCTAGTATTAGTAATGTACACGAAATGTTTATTTTAACATCTACATATTACAATGAAATGCAATCATATTTAAATGTACCAGGAACAGATTATCCTACACCACCTACACCACTAGAACTAGAAACAGAGTTTAGGCATTTAAATGAGTTAAAATCTGCTAGTGACCAATTAGTTTTCAGAAGCGGTAAATTTAAATTGTTATTTGGCGATGATGCAATACCTGAATTACAAGCAAGATTTAAAGTTGTTAGATTACCAGGTACAAGTTTAAGTGATAACGAAATTAGAACGCAAGTAATTGCCGCAGTAAATAGATACTTTACACTCGATAATTGGGATTTTGGCGACACATTTTATTTTACAGAATTGAGTAGTTACATACATCAACAAGTAGGAAACTCAATAGGTAGTATTGTTATTGTGCCAAAGACTGCCAGTGGTGTATTTGGAGATTTATTCCAAGTCAAATCTGATGCAGACGAATTGTTTATAAGTACTGCAACTATATTAGACATTGACGTTGTAGATAAACTAACACAATCTAATATTAGACCTGACAAATCATCAACAGGTTTACTAACAACATATGATGGTGTCACAAATGCTGTGGGACCATATGCTATCAATGGATACTATCCATTGTATGCTACAAAAGAAGCATCTGACTTTGCTGGTGACGGAACTAGCATGACACATGAATTCTTTGGTAAAGTATTTTATATGCCAAATGGCATATTGCATTATCATGGAACTTATGTTTTAGATCAAAGTACAACTAGCACAGGAACAGGTAACTCAATTAGTTTGAACAACACCGTGTCTAATAATTCAGCAGACAGTTCAGGTAGTGGTTCATCAGGTAGTGGATATTAAATAAATGGCTGATAAAAAGTATAAAAATTTACCTAAGAATATTCAGACGACTACTGTAAAAAACTTTTTCGAAAGTACAGTAGAACAGTTATTCAGCAAATCAAATGTTGAAAACTTGTCTGCATATATTGGAAGAAAAGAGTTCGACGACTATGACCCAGATACAGATGTATATGTTCCTCAGAGCACACCAACAAGAGAAAAATATAGTTTAGAACCAGTTGTCAATAGTGTAGACCAATTGACAGGTAGAAGTTCAAATTTAATGTTTTACAGTGACTTTTTAAATGTTTTAGATAGTTACGGCGTAGATACGCAGAATCAAAATAATTTATTCAATACAGATTTTTATAGTTTATTGCCTCCCATTGATGAAGACAAATTTGTAAATTTCCAAGAATACTTTTGGAGTCCAGAAGGACCACAATCAATTGTAGTTAGTGGTACTGCAACTAACCCAATAAACATTTTAAAAGATATTGTTGGTAAAGTAACATACACTGACCCTTCAGGATATACTTTTAAAAATGGTGCAGTAATAGAATTTGCTGGCGATTATGTAATACCGCAATCTTTTAAAGATTCGAGATATATTGTTGAGAATGTTGGCAATGGCATTATATTACATAATAAAGAGCAAAACTTTTCCGCAAGTTTTTCAACTCCATCTTTTGCTCCATGGGATCAAGAGATATACAATGGCGAATCTAACTTAATAGCAACAGATATACCTCAAGGTGCTTTGTCTGAAAGTATAATTTCAACACATGGTTATCTTGATACTGGTACAGGTTTATATTATTATTTCGATGCAGAAGGCGAACAATCAACAATACCAGTAAGCACTCTACAAGATACAGATCTAAACGGTAATCCTTATTGGCAAGGGTACATTTCAGATGCTGATGGCTTCTTAGTTTATATCAATGACGGTTTACATGGTTATGATAACGAACCATGGGACGGAGGTAACACTCAAACAAACCCAGACTACATTCTTATGCAACGTGCCGCAGAAGATAATAACATCTGGAGTAGAATAAACTTTTGGCATCACAAAGATACATTTATTGATGCAGGCACAGAGTTGCCAGGCAAAGAATTTAGAGCAAAACGACCTATTTTAGAATTTGATCGAGACATAGAAATATATAACTTTGGTAATGTGGGTTTAGATTTTAATGCTGACTTAACTGCCGCAGGATATACAAAAGCAGAAATACTTGGTAGACCAATTTCAGCACCAATAGACAGTCAAGGTATTAAAGAAGAAAATATAATTTTAATACCAGACGATATTGAAGAACATTCAAAGTACATTTATATAGTTAAAGGATCAGTAGATAAAACAGTTTCTGGTGCTATAACAAATCAATCAATATTTGTAGTAACTGATACTGCAGATATATATGAGAATGCTACTGTTACAGGTACTGGTATTAGTACAGCAGTAGTAGTGACAAATATTGATCAAGAAACAAAACAAATTACAGTAAGTCAAAATATAACACTTACAGATCTACAAACTATTACATTCGGTGATAGAGTCCGTTTAGAGAGAAAAGCAGACATAACAAACCCTGCAGGTGCAGTTGATGGTGATGCAAACTTTGTTCCTTTTGTTCCACAAATTGGTAACAGCATTTCTATATTATTTGGTTCTCAAAACCAAGGTAGCGAGTACTACTGGAATGGGAACAAATGGTTGTTGTCTCAAAAGAAAACACGAGTCAATAGTCCAATTCTGTTTAAAGCATATGACAGTAAAAGAAATATTGTTGACGACAATTTAACATACCCAGATTCCTCGTTTGCAGGTACAAAAATATTTTCATATAAAGAACCTGCAACAAATACATCAAAAGATAGTGTATTAGGATTTCCGTTAGAATATAAGAACTTTAATAACTTTAGCGAAATTGTATTTAATAATAATTTAAATTCAGATGTTGTTAGTTATGTGCCATTTGGAGGATCAACTAGTTCATACATAAATGGGTACTTATACTACAAGCAAAAACTAACAAACGGAAATATAGAATACAGAACAATGTGGAGAGGACATAATACTCCATTCGAACAAAAAGTAGAAGACAGATATCAAGTTACACAAGATCATCTAGATGCAGAAACAAGATTATGGGAAATATCTGCCACACCTACTGATGATAATTCTATAAGAGTTTACATCAATGGCAAACGACAAACAGCATTTACATATAATAGTGTGCTAACTGCTATTGAATTTGCTACATTTACTTTAAAATTAAATGATGTAATAGATATACAAACAGCAACAAGTACTGGATATGTGCTTGGCGAAAATAGAGATGGTAGATACGAATTACCTTTAAGTTGGGATTCAAATACTGATAAAGTAGATATTTTAGAAATAAGTCAACCACAATACTTAGAGCATTATAAAAACTTAATTGGTAATCAAGAACACCTAGTAGGAGAATCGTTAGGTAGTAGTAACTTCTCTAATTTAACAAAAGACAATAAGTTTGCTAACAAAATTGTTCAAACAGATGACGACTTACAAGTTGCGGCATTCTTACTCAGCAACGACAAATTTAATATTCTTGATGCATTAAGATATAATGCAGACGAATACATAAAGTATAAAAATAGATTAAGAAAAGAAATTAAACGTTATATTGATGGTAACGATATACTTGAACTAACTGATAGCAATGTATTAGAACTTGCAATCCAAAATGTTATTGCTTACAATCCAGGCAAACTAGTATTTGACTATAGTTACATGTTAGCAATTGGTGATAGATATGATGAAGAAAGTATCTTAGTCAACAACACAAATCAAAAAGAATATGCATTATCTACTTACTTAGATTTAACTAAAATTGAAAATGTAGTGTATGTTTACGAAACAGACAGCAACGGTCGTGATCAGATGTTGCTTGTTGATACTGACTATAGTATAAACAGTAATAATAGTATTGTAACCTTAACGTTTAACGATACATATAATTTAGTGTTAGGTAGTACTATTAAAGCAAGGTTCTTTAACACTAATAGAGAAAGTGCTCAATGCCCACCAACACCAAGTGCAATGGGTTTATATCCTGTTAGTAAACCAAAAATATTTACAGATACATCATTTAACGAACCAATTAAAGTTATACTTGGACATGACGGCAGTAAGCATGTAGCAGTAAATGATAGAGAAGATGAAATATTATTAGAGTTTGAAAGAAGAGTTTATAATACAATTTTACAAGTCTACAGAGACAAAGAAGAACACCCTGATCTAAATGTGTATGATGTTAGACCAGGAAGATTTAGAACAACAGGATTTTCTAGAAGTGACTTTTATAATATCCTAAGAGAAAGTTTTAATAAATTTATTACAAGAAATGACGTTGACTTTGTAACTAACGAATATTACAAAGAAGATGACTTCTGGACATGGAACTACAATAGCAATACTAAGAAACCTGCTTACTGGAGAGGTATATACGAAGCATGTTACGATACAGAACGACCACATACTCATCCATGGGAAATGTTAGGCTTCACAAAAGAGCCAACTTGGTGGGTAGCACAATACGGTACTTCTTATGCTTCAACAAATACTGCATTATGGAAAGACCTCGAAGAAGGAATAATTAGGCAAGGCACTAGAGAAAACGTAGAAAATAATAGGTATAAAACTAGAAATAATCCTTTTAGAAGAATTGGGTTGAATATTGAAATACCAGTTGACGCACAAGGTAATTTATTAGCACCTGCAAATATTATTAGTACTACCTCAACTACTAAAAGTGTTTCTTTTACTACATCAATAACAGGTACACCAAGTGCTAATGCAAGTACATTTGTAAGTACAGATGGTTTAGCAATTAGCGAATACAATACATCTATAAACATTACAACGCAAAATATTCCAGGACACGATACTGGAACATATCCGTCTGCAAATAATACAAACGAAATTACAGATTCAACATTTAATTATAGTATCAATTTAGCATCGAATGTACAACCAAGTGGTAACTTAGCATATTACAATGATTATGCAAATGCAACAACAACTAGCAATACTGCTATAGGTATTGCAGTAAACGGTGCAATGATTACAAATGGTAATACAGGTGTTATATTCGAAAGCAGTAGCAACTGGCATTACAATGGAATGTTTAGAAATGAATTTGATAGAGATTCTGCAGGTGGTTCACCTGATAGTAACGGCATTTACGGATATGAGCAACCAAGTCCACAAACAGTTGGACTTACAAGTTGGGCAACAGACAGCCACTCACCTATAGTAGGTTGGGCATTTGATGGTTTGCCAATTTATGGACCATATGGTTATACTGATGGAGCAAACGTCAGTAGTGCAATTAAGAGAATTGACAGCAGTTATGAATTGCGATCAGATGTTCGATCTGATATAGCCAGTGGAGCAACCGGTTTGCCCACAGGTGAGTTTATAGAGGACTATGCATACAATCCAGGTAGCGGTGACTTAGATCAGTTTAATGGCCGCTTTGGTTTAACACCAGAGTTTCCTACAGGAACATATTATTATGTTGCAACAATAGATGCAGACAGCAAACCAGCATACCCATACACAGTTGGTGGCAAGTTTATAGATACACCAGATTTAGGAAATAATTTAACTGGTACACAAACTTTAAACACTACGGGTACTTTAACATACTCGTTAGACAGTACTAAATCAACAGTATACTCTGCTAACTCAACACTAGCAAGTAGTAATTGGAAGTTTAGTGATGGTGCACCAGTAGAAAATGCATGGAAGATTTCAGAATACTATCCATTTGCAATTACAGAATTATTATTTCTTACCAAGCCAGGTAAGTTTGCTAGTGTGTTTGCAGAACCAGAGAAACTTATTCGGGCTTCTGCAAACACCAATCAATTAGTTGATAAAAATACAAACAAGCGATACAAAGTTAAAAATGCTATTGTGCATGGCGATATAAAAACTGATAATAAAACATTATGTACTAATAGCGGTTATACACAATTTATAGATTCCTATTTAAGATTCCAAGGATTAAACAATTCATCTATATTTGCTAAACCATTTAGATCAGTCAACGGTAAACTAGGACATAAGTTTGCTGGTTTCATTGATAAAGATACTATGACAGTATTCAGTGATACTTACAGTACAACAGGTAATAGTTCAAGTTTAATATTGCCACAAGAAGATTTACAAATTGATATTCACGAAGGACCGGTATCTACTACAAATAATTATACAGGTGTACTAATTGAGAAAGTAAAAAATAATGGCTACAAAGTATTAGGTTACAGTAGTTTAAAAAGATATTTTGATATTATACCAAGTGATAAAGCAGGCAGAAAAACAGAAGTTGCAGTAGGCGGAGATCCGGCAGACTTTACAATATACGATAGTGCATTGGCATACAATGCCGGTAATATTATAAAATCAGGATATAACTATTATAGAGCAACAACATACGTTCCAGCAGGAACTGTCGTAACTGATACAACAGTATGGCAAAGACTTAGTGTTTTACCACAAGTAAACGGTGCAGAAGCAACATACTATCTAGACGGCACAGGTGTAATTGACAGAGTAGAATACGGTACAGTCTATTATAACATAGATGATTTATTTGACTTCTTAACTAGTTTAGGCAGATATCAAAAATCCATAGGTTATAACTTTGATGAATTTAATAATGAAATAAATGATGTAAACGATTGGCTATATGCAGGCAAACAGTTTTTATTCTGGAGCATTGGTAAATGGTCAACAGGTAATACATTAAATTTAAGTCCAATGGCAAGTAAAATAACATTTGCTTCGCTAGTAGGAAGAATCAATAAGATACACGAATCTTATAAAGGACAATTTAGTATACTAGATCAAGAGGGCAAAATGATATCTCCAAAAGAGTGTGAGATAATCAGAGAAAATAATGTTATATCTATTGCACCGATTGATAATGAAAAACAGATTTTTGGTATCACATTACATACTAATGAATTAGAACATTCAATGGTAGTAAATAATAAATCACAATTTGGTGATACAATTTATGATCCAGTATTTAAGCAAAGACAAAAACGTTTAAAAGTTAAAGGTAAGAGAACCGCAAATTGGAACGGTACATTATCTAGTGAAGGCTTTATTATAACAGAAAACGGATTGAAACCAAACTTTGATACACTTGCAAGTGATATAGGTAGATATAACGAAATAGGTTACACACCTGTTGAAAAGCAAGTTTATGAAGCAAGTAGAAGACAATACGGTTATCAAGAAAGAAAATACTTACGAGAATTTGAATTAGTTGATGACAACCAGTTTGATTTCTATCAAGGCATGGTTAGGAACAAAGGTACTAAGCATAGTCTAGAAGTTCTATTAAACAGTGATAAAGTTTTCATTCCAGGTAATGTAAGTATATTTGACCAATGGGCTCTTAAGATTGGAGACTTTGGTGATACTAATAACAAGCAAAGACTTGATGTTAAAATTGACGAAGACGAAATTAAAAGTGAAAAAACATTAGTACAACTAGTTTATCCAGAAAACATTGTTAGTATTGTAGATGAAGTAGAAGTATTGAGTAGAAATACAAAGTTCTATACAAAACCAATACTAGAGATTGAGTCACCACCAGCAGACATTCCAGGAAGTTTCACATATGGTGGAGGTACTACTGCTCAAGCAATAGTAAACCTAAAAACAGATGGTACTATTAAAGACATTACAGTAAGTGAAAAAGGATATGGGTATACTATAAACCCATCAGTAACAGTTGTTGCGGCACAGTTGCTTACAGCAAACCTCACAACATACTTTAGTAAGCCTTATGCAATATCAAGTGATTACTTACCTGGTGCAGGAACGTTTGCAAATGCCTTAACTGGTATTCATATTACAGACCATTTTGCACCTAGTAGTAATGCAAATACATTTATTGATTTAAGTGCTGTAACAACAGTATCTGAATTAGCAGATACTATAAATTTAAGTGCTAATGTCAATGCAAATATTATAGCAAGAGCAATTGAAATAACTACTTCTACAGCAACAAATTACTTGCTAGAAATTCAAGGTAATGATTTCCAACTTTCCGGGCAGGGTAATAGTGCTATTGTTGATGATATCACAAACAAGTTTTTATTAGAAGAAAGAAGATATCAACCAAGACAGCGATACAGTTTTGAAACTGCTAATAGTACTGCACAATCAGATATTATAGCAACAGTTGACGGCAACGTAACTAGTGCAGGTGTCGATTGGGTATTTGATGCAGGTAGTAGAACAACTATAAGACCTACAAGTAAAACAACTGGCGGCAATATAGCATTTAATTTCATACCAACAGATGTTAGCGATGGTGTAAGCAATACTAATTTAATTGATATAGATAATAGAACAGTTATAAACGGAGTATATCCTCATTTAGATGTTTTCATTGACGGACAAAAATTAGACGATTCGTTAGAAACTAGTAGTGTTGCAGGTTATATTGTAAGCGAGTCAGGTAGTAATAATATTATTACATTCTATGACGTATCTAAACTACCAGCAGGTGAATTGAATGAGAATACTGTAATTGAGGTTGTTGAGTACGGGACAATAGATTTAGAAGACACTTACCAACAAGATTTACCAGGTAGTATATTAAATATTAAAGTTACAGCAAATGATGCCTTAGCGGCAAAACTAAAACAGATTAGAACATTTGAAGTTACACCTGATGATAAAACAGATTCAACTATTTTAATTGATGTTGATGACAGTGATCGACTAATACATAGACCAACAGATATGGCAACTAACGACTTATGGCCAACAACGTCTAGTGTAAGCCACTTAGGTATAGTAGACAGTAAGTATACACCATTACCAAACTCAGGATATATTTCAAAATACAATGTAAATTATCAAGCAATGGACTTGCAAAACTTTGAACAATTATTCGATAGAACTACAAGGAAAGCAAGTAAAATACCAGGTGCAAACAACATAATACATTTTGCTGTCGATGAGCACAAAGACTTTAATGCATACAAACTGGTAGACACAAATTGTAATGTTGCATACATAGAAGGTGACTTAAACGGTCCATCAGTTTCATTATTTACAAATAAGAGTCTATTAGAATTTACAGATGGAAACAGAGAAAATACTGCTAACAATATAAACAAATATTATGATAACGTTATTGCATTAAAACGAGATAAAAATACTTATAGTGCATATTACGACAACTTACAATACCAAGATGGTGAATCAGTATATGACAATACTTTGATGGACGTAAACACACCACTTGGATTATTCTTTAACGAAGAACAAGTTGTTAAAAATTCATATGACATTACTGATATTACTTACACAAGACCAATGGTACTTGCAATCGAAAAGATTGAACCAAACATAAGTGGTAATGTATTAAATATTCAACCTCATGTTATTACTGCTGATAGCACAATAGCAAACGCAACACTTATAGGAAATAATACTATAGAAGTTGCAATAGTAACAACAGTAGATACTGCTGTAGACGGCACAGTATCATATACTAATCAAGTTTCAGGCCTAGTAAATGGTAATTATGTACAGTTCAGTGATACTGCTAGTGGTAACCTAGATGGTAATCTATATAAAGTAAGTAACGTAAATGTAAGTGGTTTAACTACAAATACTACTCAAACAGGAACAGCAAACATAAGTGTACCAGTAATTTCAGAAGTAAATGGAACTGTAACAAATAGTAAAGCAGTAGTAATAACAGAAGCAAATACAAGCATTACAACTGGTATGTCAGTAATTGGAACTGGCGTTGCAAACGATACTAGAGTCGATAGTATATCTGGTTTAAATATAGGCTTAACTAAAAATGCAAACATCTCAAATGGTGCTAACATAACATTTGTACGTCAAAGTGTAGAGTACACTACATCTAATACTACTACAACAACATTTACAGTAGAAGACGCAACTGTAAGTAGTAACGTATCGACTACAAATTTAACAGTAAATAAAACAGACGGATTAGTTGTTACAACTGATGTTGACACATCAATACTAACACGTGGCGACGACATAAAACTACAACACGTTGGACTATACGACGGTGTTCAAAGAATAAGAGATTTAACAGTAAATGGTGTTGCTAACACTATTGCTATACCTGGTGATTATACAGCACCTACAAGTATTTCAAGTACCTTTACAGGCGTTGATACTGCTAATATACAACTAGCAACTTCAAACAGTCTAATAAGTGCAGGTATGCTTGTTACAGGCGGTAATGTTGCATCAAACTGTAAAGTACTTTTTGTAGATGCAGTCGGCAATGTTATACTATCATCTAATGCAAATAGTAGTGCAAGTAGTACAATAACATTCTCAGATGATTTATTTGGTAATGCTACATTTGTAGATAATTATGTATCAGTAACATTTGTGGAAGACCATGATTTAACTTTAGATTCCGCAGGTGAAGACACTATACTCGAACATGTTGTAAATATTGGGTATGCAGAACCAACTTATTATAATTGGGCCTGGAGAGCAAAAGGTGTGCCAACTGCAAACACATTATTAGTACAAGGATATGGTTACGATCATCCTATACCTGCAAACTATACAACAACATTTAGTGGTACAGGTAATACCATAGTATTATCAAGTGAAAATGAATTTGTACAAAAATTTGTATCAGTATCAGGTGGCGATGTTGCTTCTGGTACTAAAGTAGTGTCAATTGATGGCACAACTGTAATATTAGATGGCAATGCAGATAGTACTGCAAATAATAGCATAACATTTAGTGCTAATGCAGTTTCTCAAAAATTATACTCGGATATTGGATTAGATGCCCCTCTAACAGTAGGCGGTCCAACTGCAAATGCATACTTATCGTCTACTCACAAAGGTAAAATATTCTTAAATGGAATGCCAGTTGCAACTGCTTTTCCAATGTATAATTCACAAGATTATGTTGATAATATAAATTCTCAATTAAAACTTAAACAGGGTGCAGTTGTTTTTTGTGGTTCAATCCAAGTATCAATTCCGTTCTCAACGCAATGGCTTAAAAATATACAAAAAAATGTAATGGCAAACCTTCCGGGGAATCTCGCAAGTTTACCTACCAATTTAAATATAGCAGGCTTAGGACAAATACCTGCAGGAACACTTGGACCAAACTTATTAGGTGCTACAGCACCTATAAATTCTGCAAACTATACAGCCGGTAATGGCGGAAGTACAATATATCATCATACAAACGGTGGTAATCACAGTACTTATACTCCTCCACCAAGTAGTGGCGGTACTGCTTCTAGTCCTGGTTCACCTACTCCAACACCTGCAACAACAGTTACGACTACTCCAACACCTACCCCAGTTACGACCCGAGCACAAACTCGGGCGTCTACAATTAAACCGGCAATTGGAGGTCCATTAGAATACACAGGTGATAATCCGACAAGAGATAAACAACTAGGTCACACAACAAACCAAAGAGAAAATTTTGTTACCACAAGCAATGCTCAGAAGAGGGTACAAGATCCAACTCCTCAGAATACTTTTCAACTACCAAATGGATTTGTTCAAGGAACAATGGGAGGCCTTCGACATTACAATTGGAACCCTAACACAGGAGAAAGAGGTATTTGGTATTTCTCCGGAGGAAGTGCTACACCAGGTTGGCTCAATTTTTGGATAGACCCAAATAAAAGAGTGGTGGTACCAGAAGTAAGTTTTGG
>Ga0206123_10001802_pt1 | contig 19481 bp, 18 predicted proteins | sample Helgoland_Spring_2_FD_160086 | JGI IMG/M metagenome (GOLD analysis project Ga0206123, IMG submission 160086) | Pelagic subsurface seawater microbial communities from Kabeltonne, Helgoland, North Sea - Helgoland_Spring_Bloom_20160316_1 | ecosystem: Environmental > Aquatic > Marine > Epipelagic ...
TATACATTTAAAGTCATTCATCACTATAGAGAACCATTTTATATCTTATTTTATTCTATTAGTTTAAGTTATTTATTGTATATTACTTATAAGAAAAAATATAAACTTTATATTTTTTCACTTATTCTATTAATATGTTATGGTATTTTTATTATTCCATCTAAAAAAATATATTTAATATCTAATACTACTAAATAATGTTTATATTTAATATCTAATACTACTAAATAATGTTTATATTTAATATGTAATACTACAAAATAATACTACTAAATAATATATTGTGTTATTATTTAAAATAAATTCTATATAATTTAAATTAATTTAAATAATTAATTAATTAATTAATTAATTAATTAATTAATTAATTAATTAATTTAAATTTCGGGAAATTTAAGTAATTATTATAAGGAGATTTTAGGTAAGGTATAATTATACATATAATGACTTAACAGGTGTATGTAAAATTTTTTCCTAAGTTATAATATGAGCAAAAATCAATTATTTAAAAAAATCCCATCAGATGAATTATTTATTAAAATTCTAAATGCGTATGGATTTCAAAATTTACAGGACAAACGGTCTATTACAAGAGACTATTTAAAAGAAGAAGGAACAGTTACTAAGATTAACAATCTTAAATCAGAATTAGAAAAATATTATTTACCGTGTAAATCTCGAACATATTTAAATGGGTTAACTGAAAAAAATATAATTACAATTTTAAGACAAATTTTAAAAACAAGAGATTATACTATTATTTCACACGAAAAATATATTAGAGGAGAAAAATTTATAAATTATAAATTAGATAGTTATGAATCAAAAGTATATAATCCTATTATTAGTAAGAACAGTACTGGTTCACCTATCACTATTTCATTTAAATAAGTATTATATGCGTTTTATTTATTAGATATTTATCATTTAAATTTAATAATAAATTATGCCAATTTTTATATTTAAATTTAATATAAGTATTTATTGATCTACATTTATTATTTTTTCTAAGAATTATTCCATCTATTTTTAATTCCTTATTTAAATTTATATAGATGTATTGTAATGGAACTATATTATTACCAAATGAATTAATTAGTTTAGTTATATAAATATCAATTATATCGAATAATTCAGTTGCAGAAATATTCCAATCCATTATTTTTAAAAGAGTTTTTATTATTATTTATTAAACTTAAAATATAATAGTATTATAATGAACTACATTTTATTACTACTATTATTAATTGCATATCTATTAGATAAAAATTTATTACCTAATAAAAAAAAAATACAATCCAATTTTAAGAATTTTATAAATAAACCTATAATATGGATATATATAGATAGTACAGTATCATCTATACATTGGAGTAGTTTTTATGGTAGAAATAATATACAAGATTTATCGTCATTGTCTAAATTATGTATAACTAGTATTATTAATAAAAATAAAGACTTTTCGCAAATAAATATTATTACCGATACTAATATTAACGAATTTGTGCCTAATTTCACCTGGTGTGATGAAAGAATTGATAAGGATATTAAATTAAACTATTTAAAATATTATGTACTTTATAATTATGGAGGTCTTTGGGTTACCCCAGATACATTAGTATTTAATAATTTTAAAGATATTTTTAATAAATTACACAATTATGATTTAGTTTTAATTAAAAATTTAGATACTAATACTATAAACGACACTATTATAGCGTGTAATAAATATTCAGCAATGATAAAAAAAATATTAGTTTATGTTAATAGTCGAATATCACAACACACTTATTATTTTAATAATAATATAGAAATATTACTTACTGAAATGAGTGGGTTCGATAATATTTATAGTTATAGTAATAATATTAATGGAAAATATGACTATAACACTAAAATTATAACAACAGAGAATTTGTTATCTACAAATATTACATTATTTAGGAATCCAGATAAAGTACTATTTATAGAATTTAATGAAAAAAAAATTACATTAGAACTTAAAAACAATTGGATATTAAGAATGAATCAAAAACAACTTTTAGAAACAAATATGTGGATCTCAAAATTACTTAGATTTTCATTGGATAAAGAACAAAAATTTTATCACGAAGATTATTTCAAAACTATTTTACAAAAAAATAGTTATAATTTATTTCCTAGCAATCAGGAAATTATCGAGACATCTAAACATATAAATTCACCCTATAGTCCTTATATAGTTGTAACAAAAGAAACCAGTAGAAATACTTAATCTTTATAATTTATTTTTTTAGATTTTCTCCCACGTTTACTCACATATTCTAAAGAATCCACTTTATCTGATATATCATAGTATTTATTAATATATACCTTAGGTTCTTCATCCACTAATCCAGGATGTAGTGTTAGTTCATCATATTCTGTATGATCTGAAATTGTCTCATCCTCGGACAAATCGTTACAAAAAGTATTATTAAGTGAGGGATTCCCATTAATTACTGAATTAACATTTTGTGGATAAGTTACTGTGTTTTCTATATAATTAGATATAGAATCTATATTTAATTCATAGTCTGTTGGAATAGAAAATGTTGTTACTGGTTCATCCGTATTTAAGGATTGTTGATTAATTAGAGTAGTAGGTCCTGTAATAACAGGCTCTGTAGAATTTAACGTATCTAAATTAATACCTTGTTTTATTAATTTTTGTTTAATTATAATATCATAATATTTTAAATAATTGTCTAAAATAGATTTTATATCAGTATCCATTTTAGATATAGCAAATCTATTTGATATAGAAGACAGATTTGTCGATATTACTTTAACTGTTTCCAATTTATTATAACTTGAGGGTTCTGTAGATAAATTATCCAAAATTTCTATTAATTTTAAAGCGTGTATTACACTTAAATATTTTCCAATAGTATTAGAATATTCCATATTATAATTTTCCATATTATAATTTTCCATAGTATAATTTAATTATTTTAAATTTATAAAATAATCAAATTATTGTTAAATTTAAAAACAATTTATTGTGAATTTAAAAACAATTTATTCTGTTTTCTATGGTGTTCATACTGATTAGTATCATGTTCTTTAAGAAGCTGAAGTCTATTCCATTCTTTATGTTCTTGTGCTTTCTTATCTAATTCTATAGCATCTAATTGATCCTGACTTAATTGTAAATTTTCCCTATCTTTTTCCAATTCATTTATATCTTTATAATTTTTAATACCTATTTCAGATGAATTTATTAAATAATTATTTTCATACGCTTTTTTATAGTCTGTATAAATTGTATCGTTTACTTTATGCGAAAAATCGTCAACTGTCTCACCTAATTCTTGGTAAGATAATTTATTTGAGGTTACTGCTTCAGGAACTTTATATTTAATAATTCTATTTGATACATTTTTTTGTTTAATAGAGTTAAAATTAGAATTAAAATTTTCAGTAGTGTATTTTCCTAATGTATTTTCAATATCAATATCATCTCTGTTTTTTGAACTTTGGTCCATCATTTCTCCATATCCTCTATCATTAAAATTCTCTAACCGTGTGTTATTAAAAACATCATTAAATTTATCCAATTTAAAATCTTTTCCTGAATCCTGAAGATTAATATTTAAAGATTTATCCTCTGTTTCTATTTTTTCTCTATAATTATTCTTAAGTTCCAAATGAGTTCTATCACTCTTTCTATATTCTATTAATTTATCAATCTCCTTTAGTGCTGTAATTAATATATTAAAATTAGAACCTGAACCTCCTTTATCCGGATGATGAATAAAAGCCAATTTTTTGTATTTATGTCTTAATTCATCTAATGTTATTTTTGGAGTTTTTTTTAATATATAAAAAGGATCTAATTTTTCTATATCTACAGTGTGTGTATTTTTTTTATAATGTTCATTGGGTAGTGTTTGTCTTTTATAATTAGTTGATTGAGTATTATTAGTAGTTGCAGTATAATTTGTTTTAGACAATGGGGATGGTCTTGTTTTGTTCATTGATGTAGGAACTCTAGATTCATTTGTAGGGACTCTGGGTACGTGTTTACTACGAGGTATTTTAGTATTATATGCTTGTTGACTTGTAATTATCTCTTCTTGTTGGTTAGGGGGGTGGTTAGAATATTGAGTAGGTTGTTGGTTAGAGTGTTGGTTGGAATATTGATTAGAGTGTTGGTTAGGTTGTTTGTTAGAATGTTGATTATTTATATTTTTTAAAAGCTCTTGTCCTTGTTGATATTCTAAGAATTTATTATAGTCTTCTTTATCTACTGTTATATTTTTGTCCGAAGTATTCGATTCAGTATTGCCCATAATAATACTATAATAAATAATTATTAAAATTTAATCTAAAATATTTTAATAGATGAACAAAATAAAATGATTACATTGAATAGAGCCGAAACTATTTTTATATAAATATTAGATTCAATGACTCTTTTACCTAAATATTTATAAATATATATTAAATATAAAAATGTAAATAAAGTATAAAACCATTTAATAAATATATTTGTTGCTTCATAATATTTTATATATCTTTTTAATTTTTTTTTAGAACTTATTACTACACCAGAAAAATATCCTATAATACCTGGCATAATATTATCAACAGTATCAAAAATAGTATCTATAATATTTATATTAGTCATATTAATATATATATATAGAATTTAAAATCTACTAATTTTGTAATATTATACCAATAATTTTGTATAAATAAATATTATTGGTATAATATTCAATAAAATATTGAAAAATCTATAATTTTTCATACACAGCTTTGATATAAATTTTATTCTTCATACTGATTATGTTCTCAAAATTTGCTAATAAATATTTTAATTTTTACATCTTTATATGTTCTTTTATTTAATTAATTTAATTAAATATACTTAAAAATAATATGCTTAATATTATTAATGAAGATTGATACTGAAATTAAACTCGACTTTTCAGATGTTCTATTACGTCCTAAAAGATCAACATTAAACTCAAGAAATGAAGTTGTTCTAGAGAGAGAACTAAAATTTACACACAGTAAACAAACTTGGACAGGTATTCCTATTATAGTTTCTAATATGGATACTGTAGGAACGTTGGAAATGTTAAAAGTAACATCTAAATTTAATATGTTAACTTGCTTACATAAATACATAAAAGTCGAGGATATTATAGACACTTGTAAAGAACATCCAACCATTACTAATAATATGATATTAAGTACAGGAATTAGTAAAAATGATTGGAAACGATTGGAAGAAACAATGGATGTATTAAAACAGAATAATATAGTTATTAAATTTATTTGTGTAGATATTGCTAATGGTTATATGATAAGTCTCATTGATTTTTGTAAACAAGTACGAAATCATTATCCAAATGTCACATTAATAGCAGGTAATGTAGTTACAAGAGAAGTTGTAGAAGAATTAATTATAAATGGAGGTGTTGATATAGTAAAAGTTGGTATAGGTTCTGGCAGTGTTTGCACTACTAGATTACAAACTGGTGTGGGAATGCCACAATTATCTGCGGTATTAGAATGTTCCGATGCGGCTCATGGCGTTGGTGGTCATATAATATCAGACGGTGGCATAGTTGTTCCAGGTGATATGGCGAAGGGATTTGGCGGAGGAGCGGATTTTATTATGTCTGGTTCTATGTTTTCTGGACACGATGAATGTGCTGGAGATATTGTAGAAGAAGATGGAAAACAATATAAACTCTTTTATGGTATGTCGTCAGATACTGCTATGGATAAATACCACGGGGGTGTTGCTAAATATCGATCATCTGAAGGTAAAACGGTTAAAATTCCATATAAAGGACCGGTTAAAAATACTATTCAAAGTTTTCTGGGAGGCATTCGGTCTAGCTGTACATATGTTGGAGCCAAACGATTAAAAGACTTGCCTAAATGTACCACATTTTTAAGAGTTACTAATCAAGTTAACAATAAATATTCTTAGTAATAATTATTCTACGGTAACTACCTTTGCTAAATTTTTAGGTTTATCTGGATTTATACCTTTTATAACAGATAATTTATAGGCTAATAATTGTAATGGTATTATACATAATAAATTAGCATATGTGTCATTTTTAGGTAAAATAAGTTTATTTTCAAATGAACACTTACTATTATCTGTTATAAATAGTATAGTTGCCTCCCTCGATTTTAGTTCTTCATAAATATTCATAGATTTATAATAAAATTCATTGTTTGGAGCAAGTAGTATAACAGGAAACCCCTTATTTAATAAGGCAAAAGGGCCGTGTTTTAAAGAACTTGACGAATAGCCTTCTGCGTGAATATATGTAATTTCTTTAATTTTAAGAGCTGCTTCACGAGCAACAGCCTCGCCGTCTGATTTACCTAAAATAAACATACTATTTTTATTATTATAAAAATGTAAATAGTTATCTAATTCGTTATTTGAAATCTCAATTGTTTTTTTAATATCATTTGGTAGTTTTTGTAAATCTGATATTAAAGTTTTTCTAATTTCAATATTCGTATTGTGTAATTGAGAGAAAAAAACTGCGATTAACGACAACACAATTACCATTGATGTAAACGATTTTGTAGATGCCACCGCCACTTCACGCCCTGCATTTAAATAACACCCACAATTTACTTCTCGGACTATCATAGAATCAACTACATTTATAACACCTATTGAAAATAAATGATTTTTTTTACCAATATCTATACATCTATGTAAATCTTTCGTTTCCCCCGATTGTGATAAAAATATCAAAGCGGTCTTTCCTATACGAGGAATATCTTCTGTATTAAATTCTGCACCGTCAATTACTTGTACACTATTTAAATTTGTTATTTTTTTAAAATAGATTGAACTTAGTAATCCTGCAAAATAAGATGTTCCACAGCCTAATATAATAATATTATCAATCGTTTTTATAATATTACTATAATCTTCTAGTCCACCTAATTTTACTGTAGATGAGTCTTTAAGTCGCCCTCCGTAACCAAGACTTCTAAAAGATGATTCTGACTGTTCATATATTTCTTTTATAGTCCAGTGTGGAAAAGGGTGAGGTGTAAGTTGCATATTTTTTAAAATACTATTTTTAATACTATAATGACTACTAGTATTTATTTTAATACTATTATTAAAATATTCTAAATAACAAATATCATTATTACTTAATATTATATAATTTTCCATTGTATTTAAGAAACCACTCTGTTCTGAAACAATCATCCCATAATTTTCATTTTTACTTATAAGCAATGGACTTCCATTTCTAGTACAAAAAATACGATTAGGAAAATTTATACATTGTATTACAATTGCCCACGAACCTTTTAATTGTTTAATTGTTTCTTTTATAGAAGTTTCTACACAATTAGTAATACTAAACTCATACCCCAATAAATTTACAATTATTTCTGTATCTGTCTCGGATTTAAAATAATAACCCTTTTCTTTTAAAAATAATTTTAAATCTAAATAATTTTCTATAATACCATTATGTACTAAACTAAATTTACCACAATTACTTATATGAGGATGTGAATTACAATCATTTTTTTTACCGTGTGTAGCCCATCGTGTATGGGCTATATAATTTTTAGATCCATTATGTATTTGTATAGTATTTTCTAATAGTTTTAAAGCATCGGTATTTTCTACAGATGCTTTTTTACTTATTGTATATTCATTACACATTATAGATGAAATACCAGCAGAATCATATCCTCTATTTTGAAGCTGATATAAACTTTTTAATATAATTTCGGATGAATCTGAACCTAAAAGTGCTGTTATACCACACATTTAATATATTATATATATTATATATATAATGGGAACGATACGTACGATTAATACAAACGATTTTAATAAAAATTATATACAGTTAATAAATCAACTATCTAATAGTACTGCTATAACAAAAAATCAATTTATAAAATATATAGAGGCATTATCAGATAATCATCAAATATATGTTTTAGAGAAGAACAACATTATTATTGGTAGTATAACTATTATAATTGAACCAAAATTAATACATCAGTTAAAAAATGTATGTCATATAGAAGATTTGATTATTGATAAAAACTATAGAGGACAAGGACTATCTAAAGAATTATTAATGTATGCTAAAAATATAGCAAAAATCAATAATTGTTATAAAATAATTTTAAATTGTAATGAATCACTTGAAAAATTCTATAGTAAAAATAAATTTTTTAAGTCATCACTTCAAATGCGTTTTAATATATAATTTTTCTAAATTTATCAATTGCTCTTTTGTATTAACTCCTAATATTTCATAGTGATTATTGGAGGAAACACTATACTCTTCTATATTAACCATTTTTCTTCTTTTTATAATCTCTATTATATCTGTTAAATAATATTCATTTTGATTATTATTATTATTTATTAATGGCAAATAATTACATAATAAGTCGTTTCGACAACAATAAATACCTGTATTAATTTTGTTAATTTTTTTTTCCAAACAAGAACAATCCTTTTGCTCAACTATTTTTAAAATTTCTCCATTATTTTCCACTATTCTTCCAAATCCCGTTGGATTATTAATACAGGTAGTTAATAGTTTAATATTAGTTGTATTAAACATTTCAGTCATTGTTTTTATACTAATAAAAGGAGTATCGCCATATAAAATTAATATTTTAGAATCTTCAGGATAATTTAATAGATATTTTCTACAACAAAGAACAGCATGTCCTGTACCTAAAGCTATTTCTTGATCGATAAATACTATTTTATTATTTGATACATTATAATCTGATAAAGTAGATTCTATAATAGATTTGTACTGACCAACAACAATAAATATTTTTTCAATTGTATCACTAATTTTAAAAATTTCCCTTAATAAAATTACTATCATAGGAACATTATTTATTTTATTTAATACTTTTGGCATATTACTCTTCATCCTTTTACCCAACCCGCCTGCTAATAAAACTATTATTCTTTTTTCCATATATATATATATATACACGCGTAAATAATTTTTATTATTAAACTAATTATTATTATTATTATTAAACTAATTATTATTATTAAACTAATTATTTAATTAATTAGTTTAATAATATATATACACGCGTTAATAATATATATATATATATATATATGAAAAGAAATTTAAAACTTATTTTACCGATAACAGTCGCTATTTTTATAAACTCTATAAAAAATAATATTTTAAATAAAACTCCTGATTATACTTTTATTAGTAAAAAATTAAAACTGCAGGAGACAAAAGTGGGGTTCGCAGTTTGGAATGACGCGACGGTTTGTGCAACGGAAGATTGTACCTTGACTATTGACGTTTTTAGAAAAAAATTATTGGATTATAGTGATCTAGTATGTGAACATGTAGGTGATGATTGTTTACCTATTACCTTTCTCTCACCGCCACTCATAGAATACTTTGACTCTATTGATAAAGATGAATTATCTATTATTATTAATAAACATAAAGAATATACTATTTATGAAATTCCTGTAGATGGATTTGGAGTGTTAGATTCAGAAGATTTTGTTGAATTGACAGGTCTGGATAAAACTCTAAAAAAATACTCACTGCCAGATTATCAGGAAATTTCATATAATGAGGTTGAAAGAGTACAGAGTATTGCCATATTTAGAATATGGAATGGTATTGAAATTACAGAGGAATTAAAAGAAAAACTATCAGATTGGAAAAAAAAGGTGGAAGAGGATACTACTTTTGGACTAATTCTTTATAAACAAAATAAATGGGGCACTAATATGCCTAAACTTCCATTTAGTGTGTTAAATTTGCCAGGATTACCTATAACTAATAAGAATTTTATAAAGGTTAGTGATGCTGTTTATAATCATGAAGCATCACAAAATTATTTTAATAATATAAATGTTAAATATTATACTAATACGTATAGACCAAGATTCGAATTAATAGGACACTATCGACGGCCTTTAGCAGCTACCCTAAAAAATATATCTTTAACAGACCTCGAAGGAATGAAAGTAGGAGTACTAGTATCCGCATTAAATTTTAATCTTTATAAAGTAATATTTGAATATCTCTACAGTCTCGGTATGTATCCAATAAAGTTAACATCGCCAAAAGACTTATTAAACAAGTTTGTAGAAAATAATATACAAGCGGCTGCTTTACCGTTTTCTCAAGGATTTATAGATTCAGAAATACCTAAATATTGGAAGCAAGAGGGGTGGTATACGAATAACTTATATATAGGAATGTCCAATTCACCAATAGTAATAGAAAACAACTACTATAATACATTAAAAAGTTCCTTCAGGCCAGGGGACGTGCCCACGTTCATGGATTTTAATATAAATATTACAAAAAAAATTAATAACGATGCTATAGAACATATAAACAGAAAAGATGCTATTAATATAAAAATTTTAAAAGATGCTGGTATAAATCCTATAATTTTTACCGAAGCCGATAAAATACGTATTAAAACTAATCAAAAACATACTCAACAAGTATGGATTGAGGAAAATAAAGACTATTTTGATAGTCAAGGTATTCTCGACTTGGTTCTAGAAAAGGCGGAAGGTACCGCTTAATAAATATTCATTGTCACAACGCATCTTCCTTTAAATTATATTATTATAATGATGCTATATAAATAAATCTGTATAATTACACAGTAAAATTATTAACAATTATTTTACTAATTAACAAGTTATTTCGTTATAGTAACATTTTATATCTATTGTAGATAGATATAAAATTTTGAATCGTAGTCTAATATTTAGAAAACAATATATATTTATAATTATAATTATCTATTTATAATTATAATTATAATTATCTATTTATAATTATAATGAGATATAATAAAATATATAATCCAATTACAAATAGAAAAGTTAACATCACCAGTAAACTTGGTAAAAAAATATTACATAATTATATTGTTAGTTTATATGGTGGAGCGTGGCGTTCTAGAAAAAATTCAGACGACCCTCCATTATCTTCAATAAATCCATGTTTTAAATGTAACTCAACAAAATTAGATTCTGAAGGAAATACGTGTATAGATTGTTTAGGAACAGGTAGTAATGTTATGGAAATGAGTGTTCTTTATGATAGAATAACTTCGTTAAAACTAGAGAATCCAGAACCTGATATTTCATTTAGAACAGATATTAAGCGGTCTGGTCGTCATTTAACGAAAGAACAATTAAATAGGTTTGTTAAACACGATAAGGATTGTTTTCCAGGTAGTTTATATACACTCGGTTTAATTAATGAAAAACAATATGACGATATTGCTAGTAGATTTGTAGATGGTGTTCGTGATTCGGATGTTCTTGATATTTTAAATAAATTAGGTTCTAATGTTATTTTAGATAATTTATCCATAGATTCTACTAAAATAGAATCTTTAAGAAAACTTATAACAACTCATATAGCTAAAATTACTAATACTGTTATGCCTATTATTGTAAGAACAAATGGAGAATATGACCACGCCATTTTGGTTGGTAATGACAACGGAATCCCTATTATTATTGATACACAGCGAACCGAACATAAAGGAAAATATAAAATTATGAAAGGTAAAGAGCAAATTGATGAGTATTTAAAATTTGGATGGTCTGGAAAAACACAAATTGTTGGATACACTGTTTTTACAGAACTTAAACAACTGTCAGAAGAAATGAGTAAACTGTCATTAATGGATTAAATAAATATAAGAATAATTACTAATAATTATTCTTAAATTTAGAATATAAAGTAAGTAATAGGTTATTATTTCATTCTAAAATAATAATACATCATCGGGCAATTTTTTAATTTCCTCTTTATAATCCTCTAATAAATAATTCATTGTTTTTCTACTTTTAATAATATTACTTAATAAATAATATCCTAATGTATAAAATGGCATTATTAACCAAAATATATTTACCCACATAAATAATCTCTTTTCTAAAAATTCACCCGCTGGAAATGTTATATTATTATAATTAGGACTCTCATGGTCTTGCTCTTGTATAAAATAGGCAAACATATATAAAAAACTATTCATAAATTGTGTTCCCATCGCCGCTGATAATGCTATTAAATAATTACTATGATTTCCCCATAATTTAAATAAAATCGCTAATAAAGCAAAAAAAGCGCACTGTGTGCAATGACTTCCTTCGATAATTCTACTCCAATCATCTGTATGACTCATATATTCTCTATCAGCCCAAGCACCATACTCCGAGTAAAAAATTTTAGATAGTTTCCACGGAAGTACATAACTTATATCATAATCAGATTTTGTCCAAACGTGTTGATTGGTAGTAATTAAATCTTGTGCCATGTTAGATACCGTGTTGTAATTAGATAAAAATGCTATTTCCCAAAACCCTGTTAAAATGGTCATCATAACCCAGTAATAGGTGGCTTTATTTATAGATTGTAATTGAGTAAAACATTTACGGAATGAAAATGCCCCAATTAAAAAAAATAAAATTTCTAATAAACCAATTATATAACCCTTCATTTTATATATATATATATATATAATATAATAATTTTAAGTATTTTATCTTTATAACTATTATTTAAACGTTACTCTATATAATCCTACTAATGGAAACAGAAACTCTGCCAATTATTGATACTCACGACTGTCGATTATGTTTTGATGAAGATACTATAACAAATTTAATAAATCCGTGTCAATGTTCTGGAACATCTAAATATGTTCATAAAAACTGTTTAAATGAATGGAGAACATTAGCGGATAATAGAGAAGCATTTAATAAATGCTTTGAGTGTGGTTACTCCTATAAGTTTACAAATGAACTAATTGGTCAAATCTCACAGTGGCATAATTTATTAAAACATATATCTCGAAATTTAATTAGTTTTACAGTCCTAAATTTTATTATAATGTCATTAATCGCTATATTTTTATATATTGTTGATACCGGAAGAAAAATGCCAGATATACTTATCCATACAAGTAACAATTCGTCAATTAATTATCATACCAATAATCAATATATATCAGGTTATTTTTTGTGGGCATCTATTATATATTTAAGTTTATTACTAATTATTTTTATAATAAATTTTATTCATATTCGGAATAAAAAACTATATATAAAACACTATTGTAAACAACAAAATTCCTTATTTATTGTTATTATTATTTTATGTGGAGTAATTTTAACAATGGATATTATCATTGGATTATTTTTAATATCCCTTGGGATTCAGTATTTAATAAAAAATCATTTATATAGTATAGAACGTATAAGGGAACAAAATAATATGGAAATTTTAAATTATAGGGAAGAAGATGAGGAACAACTTTATGAAGCTTAGTAGTATTATTACATTCCTTATATAAATCTATATAATAATTATTATATTTGGATATTTTATACTGTTGGAACACTTCTCTTTTGTATATATAATACATACTAAATAATATTTATAGAGTTAGCAGATAATCTATATTTTAGTTTCAACATAATTTCAAGTGTATAATATTCTTAGTTCTTTAAATCAAATGTCTTAAATTCCTCGTTTATTTTTTTTATGTTGACTGTCCCATTGTTGTTTCCTCCTAAATAAAGACACAGTGTTCATAGAATTCTCTATTATTAAATTTTTATTTTCGATAATATCCACACCTCGTTTAAAATATTAGAAATGTTGTTATAATCAAAAATAATTTGGTATTGCGACGAATTTAATCAATCATTAATAAGTTCGTTATATATAATAAAGATAATCATAACTATATTCTTAAAATAAATATTTATAACACATAATAAATATATTAATTATTATTCTATAATAATTAATATATTTATATATATATAGAATAAAATGAAAAGTAAAAATATACTTTTATTTGGAATTGTGGGTATTACAGGAATTAATTATTTTAATAACAACAAGATTAAAATAAATAGTAAAAACGTAAATTTAATATGTAAAGACTACAATATAGAATGTTATAAATGGGCAACAAGAGGAGAGTGTTCTATAAATCCTGATTATATGTTGGATAACTGTAGAAAGAGCTGTGACAAATGTACCCCAACGTATAACAATGGCAAATATGGTGGAGATACTGAATATGGTAAAAGATCTGGTCAAGGAACCTTTACTTATAAAAATGGTGATCAATATAAGGGTAATTGGAAATATGACAAAACATCTGGTCAAGGAACCTTTACTTATAAAAATGGTGATCAATATGAGGGTAATTGGAAACTTGGCAAAAAAAAAGGTCAAGGAACCTTTACTTATAAAAATGGTGATAAATATACTGGAGAATGGAAGCGGGATTTACCCTATAGTGGAAATGGAACATTTATTGATAAAAATGGTTATATATTTACAGGAGTATGGAAAAAGGGATTACCTGATAGTGGAAATGGAACGTTTATAGATGAAAATGGTAATAAATATACTGGAGAATATAAAGATAGTAAGTATAATGGATCCGGAATACTTACACTTATTAATGGTAATAAATATGAAGGTACATTTGTAGATAATAAACTTAATGGTACAGGCAAGTTAACTAAGACAAGGAAAAATGGATTAGAATATATATATGAAGGTAAATTTAAAAACAATAAACTTGTTTCTGGTACTTATACCGCATCGAACGGTGATAAATATCAAGGTGCATTTACTGATTTAAAACTTAATGGTGAAGGTACGTTAACTAAAGCAGCAGGAACAGTCAATGAAGAAATATTTAATGGACAATTTACAAACAATATACTTATTTCTGGTACTTATATTGCCTTGAACGGTGATAAATATGAAGGTGCATTTACTGATTTAAAACTTAATGGTGAAGGTATGTTAACTAAAGCAGCAGGAACAGACCAAAAAAAAATATTTAATGGACAATTTACAAACAATGTACTTGTTTCTGGTACCTATATCGCATCGAACGGTGATAAGTATGAAGGTGAATTTACGGATTTAAAACTTAATGGTGAAGGTACGTTAACTAAAGCAGCAGGAACAGTCAACGAAGAAATATTTAATGGACAATTTACAAACAATGTACTTGTTTCTGGTACTTATATCGCATTGAACGGTGATAAGTATGAAGGTGCATTTATTGATTTAAAATTTAATGGTGAAGGTACTTATACATCTTTTAGTAACGATATATTTACAGGAGTATGGAAAAAGGGATTACCTGATAGTGGAAATGGAACGTTTATAGATGAAAATGGTACTAAATATACTGGAGAATATAAAGATAGTAAGTATAATGGAGCCGGAATACTTACATTTATTAATGGTAATAAATATGAAGGTACATTTGTAGATAATAAACTTAATGGTACAGGCAAGTTAACTAAAACAAGGAAAAATGGCTTAGAAGAAATATTTGATGGAGATTTTACAAACAATGAGCTTGTTAAAGGTACTTATACCGCATCGAACGGTGATAAATATCAAGGTGCATTTACAGATTTAAAACTTAATGGTACAGGCAAGTTAACTAAAACAAGGAAAAATGGCTTAGAAGAAATATTTGATGGAGATTTTACAAACAATGAGCTTGTTAAAGGTACTTATACCGCATCGAACGGTGATAAATATCAAGGTGCATTTACAGATTTAAAACTTAATGGTAAAGGTACGTTAACTAAAGCAGCAGGAACAGACCAAGAAGAAATATTTGATGGAGATTTTACAAACAATGAGCTTGTTAAAGGTACGTTAACTAAAGCAGCAGGAACAGACCAAGAAGAAATATTTGATGGAGATTTTACAAACAATGAGCTTGTTAAAGGTACTTATACCGAATCGAACGGTGATAAATATCAAGGTGCATTTATAGATTTAAAACTTAATGGTAAAGGTACGTTAACTAAAGCAGCAGGAACAGACCAAGAAGAAATATTAGATGGACAATTTACAAACAATGTACTTGTTTCTGGTACCTATACAGCCTCGAACGGTGATAAGTATGAAGGTGAATTTACGGATTTAAAACTTAATGGTGAAGGTAAGGTAATTTATAGTAATGGTAATAAGTATGAAGGCAAATTTAAAAATAATAAATTTGAAGGTGAAGGTACTAAAACTTGGAAAGATGGAAGTACATATTATGCAATATTTAAAGATGGAAGCCCCCATGACAACGACAAAATAACTTCTGGAGTAACGGGTGAAGTAGAGGATAGAAATTGGAATCTAGGTAAGTTACGAAAATATTTTAATGACGATGAAGCTGACTGGGATAAAATATTTAAAGAATATAGTATAAATATTTTTTATGGATTCTTTATTTAATATTTTTCCAATAGCACTAGTTTTTACAAAAACAAGTAATATCTTTACACCTCTTAATCTCTATTGCGTAAGGAAGAAAATTGATTTTTTAGTTTAACAAAACTGCATGATGTATAATAATATTAGTTTCTTAATTAAATAATATAAGTTATAAAATAAGCAATAAATGTTAGAAATAAATAAATATTATAATTTTAGTTCTATACAATTAAAATTATTTTTATAAAAAATTAAACGATATGAAATAGGCGTTTATGAAATAATTTTAAATATGTATAGACATAGATTTAAAAATAAAAAAGATGCTATTTATAACTATTTTAATAATCGTTACAAAACTATGGAATAATATCTTTGTGGGGGACATTAGAAATATAATATTGGACATTAGAAATATGAGATTGGACTATAAAATAAAGATGATCAAGACTATATTTTAGCACTAAATATGAAAAAATTAAAATCTAATATAGTAATGATATTATTACACTAATTTAAAGTTAATTAAAGAATACATAAATATAGTAGAATATTTATGGATACTTTATTTAGTATTTCTCCAATAGATGGCAGATATCATAAAAAAACTTTAGATTTGAATATTTTTTTTCTCAGAATTTTGCTTATATTAAATATCGACTTTTAGTTGAAATAAAATATTTTATTTTTTTGTCAGAAATTGGACTATTTAAATTAGATATAAATGATAATAAAGAATTGACTAATATATATACTGATTTCAATTTATTAGAAGCACATAAAATTAAACAGATAGAATCTAATTGTAATCATGATGTAAAATCAATCGAATATTATATTAAAGAAAAACTAAATACATATAATTTAAAACAATTAAAAGAATTTGTACATTTTGGACTAACTTCCCAAGATATTAATAGTCTTGCTAATACTCTTAGATTAAAAGATTGCATGGATAGTATTATTATTCCATATATTAAACAAATATTAGAAGTAATTTATATAAATGTATCTAAATGGATAAATATACCAATGTTAAGCAGAACTCACGGACAACCAGCAAGTCCAACATTAGTTGGGAAAGAATTAATGGTATTTCATGAAAGATTAAGAAAACAACTTAAACACTTATTAGATTATAAGTATTCTACTAAATTCGGCGGAAGTGTGGGAAATATGAATGCACATCATGTAGCTTATAGTAATATAGATTGGATAAAAGAGATGGATTATTTTATTAATTCGTTTGATTTAGAACGAAATCAATATACCACACAGGTAGATCACTATGATAATTATGCTACATTATTTGATATAATAAGAAGAATAAATACTATATTAATAGATTTAAATACTGATATTTGGGAATATATTTCTTTAAACTATTTTAAACAAACAGTAGTATCAGACGAGGTTGGATCTTCCACGATGCCACATAAAATTAATCCAATTGATTTTGAGAATTCTGAAGGAAATTTATTATTAGCAAATAATTTACTAAATTTTTTATCAAATAAATTACCTATATCTAGATTACAAAGAGATTTAACTGACTCTACAATAATTAGAAATATGGGTAGTTCGTTCGCTTTTAGTCTAATTGGTTATAAATCTATTTTAATAGGATTAAGTAAATTAGAATTAAATGAAGTTATAATTAATAAAGATTTACGCGAAAATTGGATTGTTGTAGTAGAAGGAATACAAACTATTTTAAGATCCAACAGGGTTGAAAATTCATATGAATTATTGAAAGAGTTGACTCGTAATCACGAAATTAATTCTGATAATTGTAAAGAAAAAATTAATAATTTTATAGATACGTTAACTATAAATGAAGAAATTAAGACTAAATTAAGAAATATAACACCTTTTAATTATTTAGGAATTACAAGTAAAAATAGCCCTTTGTTAAATAGTATTTAGTATAAATTCATAAAATGAACAAGTATTATTTTAGTACAGTCCCGACACGAATCTATATAACAATTATTACATATTATTAAATCTGATTCTTTTTGGTAATTTACGTATTTATTACATAGTTTATATTTTTCTTTGACACTTATAGTCATACATTTTCTATACTGAGAAGGTTTTTATAATTATCAGGAATAATTAAATTTCTATCTACACTATAGTAATATTTCTTACAAAAAAAACAAATAACATCTATAAAAATCTCATTTTTTATTGGATAAGGAAGATAATTTAGTTCTTTATTTTCACAGTATTTCATAATTAATAATATTATTAGTTTCTTAATTAAAATTGATTAAAATAATATGCAAAATAAGAATAAAATACTAAAAATAGATTTAATCAAGATTTAAGTTCGTGAGATTTACTGAATATTAAAAAAACTATGAAAGCAAACATAATGGATGATTGTTTTACATTTAAAAAAGACTATTTTCCTAAAAATTTATAATTTATATATTTTTAGGAAAACCCTATCTTAAAGAGTTTACCACTTAAATTATAAAATGATTAAGGACACTGTATCCTATAATAATAAAAGATATTTATTTTATTATTATATGAATAATAGATTATATATAGTCCAACATCATTAATAGTATTATTTTACAAATTCGTATTGAATAAAATAGTTAACCGTATTTTTAAAATGGACATAACTCCTCTAGCTCATCTATTGTAGTTAAAACTTTATCATAATTAGCCTGGGCTACTGCTATGTAATTATCCTCATAATCCCCGGAAACATCTATCGATTTTATTATATCTATTAATTCTTTTGCCTTTATAGTTACATTCTCTTCGGGACATTTACTTCCAACAATATCTATTAAAGTATTAAGATCTCCTAAATTTAATGGGGAAAATCCAGATAAATCTAATTGTTTTTCCTTTAGACTGCGGTTGGCAAATATATTACCTAATACTCCCTGTGCCGTTGGAACAGGTCCCAAATCTAGTACTTCTTCTAATGTCGGGTCAGTGGTTGGTACACCTAAACCTTCCAGAGGATCTGGTATAGGTCCTGCTGCCTCAATTAATAAATTACTCGCATCGGTAACTTGTGCCCCCTCCGCCACATCATTGAAGCTCCCTCCTTCACTAAAAGCGGATGTTTTTAACACTTGGCTTAAACTCGTAAGTTGTTCATCTCTAATTTTTGTATCACCAATACACGTAGTTAGAACTTCTACTAACTCA
>Ga0206123_10001803_pt1 | contig 19478 bp, 14 predicted proteins | sample Helgoland_Spring_2_FD_160086 | JGI IMG/M metagenome (GOLD analysis project Ga0206123, IMG submission 160086) | Pelagic subsurface seawater microbial communities from Kabeltonne, Helgoland, North Sea - Helgoland_Spring_Bloom_20160316_1 | ecosystem: Environmental > Aquatic > Marine > Epipelagic ...
GTTTTAGTCCTTGATTTAAATTATTATAAGCACCATATCCGTCTAAACGCCCATAATTATTATTTGTGCTTGCGGGGTTACTAATGTCTATACCGTGTCCTGATACTAAATTAAAATAATTTCGATAATCATTACCCAAAAGTGTATAATGGAGATTTGTATTATTGTCATCCATTTTATGAACCCCAATATAATAGAAAAGACCATAAAAATTTCCACTGAGAAAAACATTTTGATAATAATTAGTTATTGCATCTACCATTCTAGTAGCTATACCAGTATTAGTTGATGCATCTACTGTACTATAAGCGTCTAATGTGTCTCTTATACTTCTATTATTTGCTGGCATTTTCTATTAGTTTTTTAAGTTCATCAATTTGTTTTTGTTGATCTTTTATAGCTTCAATTAATAATGGAACCATTTTTTGATATTTTACTGCTTTATAACCATTTTCTCTAGTTTCAACTACTTCAGGTAAAACTTTTTCTACTTCCTGAGCTATAACTCCAATATCATGTCCCTTATACGTATCTTGTTTTTCATTCCAATCGAAAGTGTAACCACCAATTTGTAAAATCTTTTTAATAGGATTAGAAATTGGTGTAACATTGTCTTTTAAACGTTTGTCTGAGGAATAAAAGGCAATAATATCACCACCATGTACTTGTAAGTCTGTACCATCATATATTAAAGTAGAATGTGATTCATATAAATCACTACCACCACTAGTATCTCCTGATGTTATCAACTCTCCAGCACTACCACCCGGGTCAAAATTTACTTCTGCATTTGTACCACCACTTAGTAAACTTGTATCATTTATAGTTATACCTTCACCACCAGTTACATCAGCTATATAACTTGTAGAAAGAGTAGATAAAGCACCTATATCACTTAATACTTCTGCACCTGTTCTATATTTAATTACACCACTATCACTTACTAAAAATTTATCAGTATCACTTGTTGCATTAGAGGGGCCTGTTATAGTAATAGCTCCAGCACCATCTATTGCAAATCTACTAGTACCATCTAATGTTACTGTAAGTGTATCATCACCTATTTTGAGTTCGTTATCCCCATCATGTTTTCTTCTTAAAACTACATCTTTTGCTGCCTGTGAACAAAATACAACATCTCCTGTATGTAAAGATGAGTTAGTGGCACCACCTGTTAATCTTACACCTTCAAGAGCTAACTTAACATCAGCCGCATTAGCTGAAGCTACAGTTTCAAAATAATAACCCTGATCTACATCCCTTGTTTTGAAATGAATATAACTATTATTTTGAGCTCCTATTGATACTGCTCCTGTGTTAGTAGAAATTCCTAAAGTATTATCGCTACTACTATTATCAACAACACTAAGTATAATTTTATCATCGGTACCTGGGTCAGGTATGTTAGCGGGGGTATTAGCTCCTGTTAATGTAATAGTTCCAGCATCCTCAATATCATTATCTTGAGCATCTAAATTGCCCCCAAGCTGTGGTGTTGTATCTTCTACTACATTTTGTAAAAAGTTTTGCCCTTGCCATGATCCTGAAATTCCAGCTGCATTAAATTGATTTGCAGCTTGTCCATACGATAATTCTCCAGTACCATTATTAAAATATAATACGTTTGATGTTACGTTTGAGGGTAAATTAGGAAATATAGCATGGCTTGCAGATATATGACCACTTGCACTTATATTACCTGTTGCGTAAAATAAAGGTGAAGTTACAACTACACTTGTGTCTCCTAATATATTTACAGAATCATCACCCTCTATAGTCATGTTAGTTGCATTTCCTATAATTTGGGTACCTGAATCTACAAAATTAATACCTTTAGTACTGTCGAATGTAATATTATCAGACATTGTACCACCAGCTGCATGTATAGTCCCACTTGCACTTATATTACCTGAGGCTGTTATATGTCCTCCTGAACCATCTGCATGTATACTTCCCTCTACTACTAATTCACGTTCAGCTCCTTTAAAAATTGTCCAAAGATCATTATTTTCGTATAATTCTAAGTCATTGTCTGGTTTTAATTGAATATCTACATCAGCAAAAATTTGTAATGATTCATTTCCACCTGAATTTGCTCTTATAAAAGTATCAGGACTATCAAATATAATTGGTGTCATTTGAGGTAAATAAATACCGTCTGAAGCTGATATATTACCCGTAACCTCTAAAGCTCCTGTTATTGCTGAGTCGCCATTTCTTTGTCCTGTATTTTTAAAAGTGTCTAAACTAGTAATTGGTGTTTGATATATTCGTCCCCCATTGTTTATACCTGAATATACTAATATGTCTGAATAGCTACCTACTGAAGCTGAAATGTATAATTCACCACTTGCACTTATCGCTGCGTCTCCTGTTACTCCTTTTGCTATTACTAATTTTTTATCAGGTAATGCTGTTCCTATACCAACTCTACCAGATCCTGAAATACGCATTCTTTCAGAACCGTGGGTTTGAAATATTATATTGTCTAATGCACCAGCAGAGTTATTATCTACATCTGAGTTAAGAATTAAATTAGTAGTAGATACTATTTTTGAAGAAGTAATACCATCTGTTACTGTTAAATTCCCAGTTAATGTGTCTGTTGTATTTAGTAAAAATGAACCTGAAACGCTAGCTGCTGTTGGTAAAGCATTTATAAGAGTAGTATTATCATTTATAAGAGCAGTATTGTTACTTACACCCGATGATACATCTTGTATATTTGTTACATTAGTAGCTATATTAGTAGTATTAGTTGCTATACTAGCTGATAGTGAAGAACTTGTTCCTGCAAAAGCTCCTGAAACTGCTTGAGCAAACACTGCTGTGTTAGTAAGACTAGCAATTGTATCCTCTTTTAATTCACCACTTACTGTATCATAGTATACTAAATTATTTTCTGTACCCGCAGTTAATCCTGCAAATAATTTACCACTTACAGCTGTATTACCTGCTATAATGGCTTCACCATCTAAATTTATATTATTTGCTGTGATTGTTCCCCCACTTGCACTTATATTACCTGAAGCTGTTATGTGGCCTTCGTCTTTTACATTTATACTACCTGAAAAAATATGTATATCGTCTGCTGAATTACCAAACTGAGTAGATCCACTTTCAAAAATTATTGAAGAAGAAATAAATTCAGTGTGAAATTCTTGGGCAGTAATAGTTCCTGTTACTGTTAATGAACCAGTTATAGCTGAATCGCCATTTCTTTGTCCTGTTAATTTAAAAGTATCTGTTGTAGCTATAGCTGAAGAAGCTGTTGTGTAAAATCTACCTGTGGTTAAATCTTGAACTACTATGTCTGAATAATTACCTTGTGATGAAGATGCAAATAATAATCCACTTGCACTTATATTACCTGAGGCTGTTATATGACCACTAGATATAAGTTGACTTGCAGATATATAATTAGTTAACGTTGCTCTTTTACCCGTTATAGTTAGGCCTGAAAGAGTGGCTGATGCTGATATATTATTCCCTATTATGTATCCCCCACTTGCGCTTATTGTTCCTGATGCTGTTATATTTTCATGAAATTTACCACTACCTTTATAGAAGAATCCACCATCCGCATATTCTATATAATCAGTACCTGTATTTACAATATTTGAATTAAGATAAATCTTACCAGGTGTTGCAAAATCTTGTGCAACTATATTACCACTTGCACTTATATTACCTGAGGCTGTTACTGGTGCATCTAATTTTATATTTGTTCCATCTATTTCTGTTGGGTGAGTTCCATTAGCTACAAAATTAATAGTATCTGTATTATATACTCCTACACGATCATTTGAGAAAACTCTCCCATCTGAAAATATCTGGAGGCCTATTATATTGCCACTTGAACTTATATGACCTGAAGCTGTTAGATTTGTTAATATTAAAGAGCCTGTTATTGCTGAATCGCCATTTCTTTGTCCTGTTGATAAGAATGTTTGTGAAGCAGATATAAAATTCTGTCCTTGCCAAGAGCCTGAAATGTCAGCTGCTATTTGAGTTGAACTACTTAAGAATGTGTATGAGTTTAAAAGTGAACCTGTTGCAGCGTCTATAGCGCCTGAGATGTCAGTTGCGATTTGTTGGGATGAAGAAAGCAAACCAGGAATAGCATTAGCTAATACTCCTGCAGTTGCTTGTCTTTTAAATTCACCTGTTGTGGGATCCATAGTTACAAGACTACCAGCTGTACCATATGTTAAACCGCCATGATATACTTTACCACTTGAACTGATAATTCCTGGTATTCTTACTCTTCCATCACCGTGTTGTATGGATAGATGTATGTCTTGTTCATTATTTCCTAAGATTTGAAAATGATCTACACCACCATCATACTTTACAGCGTAACCTGCTGTATCAAGATTTTGTCTTAATGATAAGGTAGCATCATCTGCAGAAGCTCCTCCTCCTACTATAGTTAAATTTGCATCTCCAGGGTTAGTTGCTCCTGTAGATCTAATTATTAATGAACCTGATAATATTGAATCCCCTGTTCTTACCCCTGTTTGTTTAAAAGTGTCTAATTGTGCAGATAAACCAGCACTTGAAGTGTAGAAGTATTGTCCTGATTCCGAGTTGTAGGTTGCTATATTTTGAAGTCCTAATGAAGATGATGTATATAATAAACCACTTGCACTTATATTACCTGAAGCTGTTATATTTCCTGAAGCTGATATACTTGTAAGGAAATTTGTTGAAGTGGGGGTAAGTGATATGTGTTTATCTCCAGTACCATCACCATTATAAATGTAAAAATTATCGTTTGATTCTGCTATATTACCTAAGGTCCAATTAGTGGTTCCTGCTGTTTTAAATTCTAATCTAAGATTTTCATCATTTGCTATTCTTTCTAAAGTTGCTCTTGTGTTAGCTGATTTGAGAAGTATAGTACCACCATTTGAACTACTAATAGTAAGACCTCCTCCTGACAATGTACCTTGTGCGTGGAAGTAATCTGTAGGTGTAAAATCACTTCCTACCCCAATTCTACCTCTACCTGAAATATTATTAAAAGTTACTACATTAGAACCGTTAACTTTAAATTTAAATTGATCAGCTGCACTATGCTCATCATGAAAATATTTTATACTACCTATGTCTATATCATCATGTCTTCCAAAATGTAATTGTGATGCTCTGTCATCAGCTGCTATAATTGCAATTGATGCAAATTCACTATTGTCATTGTTTTGAAATATAGCTACATCTGAACTTCCAGGTGTTGGGGTACCTTGTCCAGTTGATTTTTGAATTAATAATTTACTACTTGTTATATCACTTGTTACTTCAAAAGAGCCTGTTATTGCTGAATCGCCATTTCTTTGTCCCGTTGATAAAAATGTTTGTGAAGCTGAAATAAAATTTTGTCCTTGCCAAGATCCCGAAATGTCTGCTGCTATTTGAGTTGAACTACTTAAGAATGTGTATGAGTTTAAAAGTGAACCTGTTGCAGCGTCTATAGCACCTGAAATATTAAGAGCTGAAGGAGCTTGGGCATAAGTTAATTCTCCCGTAAATCTGTCATAATAAACAGTATTAAGTTGAGAGGCTGCGGGTAAATTAACAAATACAGCTGTGCTTGCACTAATATTTCCACTTGCACTTATATCCCCCGTAAATGTGTGGATATCATCAGCCGTATCCCCAAATTGAGTAGATCCACTTTCGTAAATTATAGAAGCTGAAACAAATTCTGTGTGGAATTCTTGGGCTGTAATAGTACCAGTTACTGTTAACGAACCTGTTATAGCTGAATCTCCACTTCTTTGTCCTGTTGATAAAAATGTTTGAGATGCTGAAATGAAATTTTGTCCTTGCCAAGATCCTGAGATGTCTGCTGCAATTTCTCCTGATGAAGATATAAAGTTTTGGCCTTGCCAAGATCCTGAAATGTCTGCTGCGATTTGAGTTGAACTACTTAAGAATGTGTATGAACTTAAAAGCGATCCTGTTGCAGCGTCTATAGCACCTGAAATGTCAGTTGCAATTTGTTCCGAAGAAGAAAGTATACCTGATGGTAAGGTTGTTGATAATGCAGCTGAAGAAGTTGTGTAAAATCTACCTGTAGTTAAATCTTGAACTACAATGTCTGAAAAATTTCCTTCTGATGAAGATGCAAATAATAAACCACTTGCACTTATACTTCCATTTGGTCCGTCAGCTACTATATTACCTGAAACATGTAGATTTGCAGATGGAGTAATACCTCTTAAAATAGAAATTTTATCATCCCTCATAAACAATAAAGGAGCTGTTGCTATTCCACCTGCTGAAGGATCTATTGCAAATGGGTATAAAGCATTAGTTGAAGAGCTTCTTATTAAAAAAGAATCACTATAACCACCACCTGTTAAACCTGTTACCCATGATATGTCTGTATTTTTAAATTCTAAATTAGCATTACTATTTCCATTATCTCCTTCAATTATTGCTGTTGGAAGTCCTGTGTGGTTAGACTTAATATGAAGCATTACATTATTAGCAGTAGGAGCTGCTGTTCCAATACCTACTGTTCCATCTACTCTTAAGTCTGAAGTTGAACCCGTTAAATGTAAAGAGCCTGTTATTCCTGAGTTTCCGCTTCTTTGACCTGTTGATTTAAATGTATTAGTAGAATTACTAGCTATGTCAATTGCTAAAGAAGCACTTAATGAACTTGTAGCGGAATTAATTGCACCCGATATATTTGTTGCAATTTGAGCCGAACCACTTAGTAAGCCATAGTTAGTTAAAATAGAGCTAGTAGCGGAGTTTATAGCTCCTGAAATATTTGTAGAAATTTGAGCTGAGCTGCTTAATAAACCATAATTAGTTAAGATTGAACTTGTAGCGGAATTAATTGCGCCTGAAATTTCTGTTGCAATTTGAGTAGAAGAAGAAAGTAAACCACCTAAAAGACTTGATGTAGTAGCGTGGGTTAATTCCCCACTACTAGTATTATAAAATACTAAACTAGTATTAGATGATTGTTTTAATCCTGCAAACACATAACCACTTGCACTTATTGCTACTGATCCTGGACCCGTACCTACAGCTATATTACCTGAGGCTGTTATGTTACCTACAAATGTATGTGTATCGTCTGCTGTGTCTCCAAATTGAGTAGATCCACTTTCAAAGATGACAGATGATGTTATAAATTCTGTATGGAATTCTTGAGCTTTTATAGTGCCTGTAACTGTTAAGGAGCCAGTTATTGCTGAGTCTCCATTTCTTTGTCCTGTTGATTTAAAAGTTGGTAAGTTACTACTATCTATATCTAAAAACCCAAAAGATGCTGTTCCACTTGCTGTTATATCACCATGTGCATTAACTGTAAATCTAGGATTATAATCGGCTGTTTTTACTTGAAATAATATGTTTTCTTTATACCCCTTAGATTCACCATATGAATTACCTTCCCAATTATCTTCAATAGACATAGAAGTATTACTATGAATACCTGTTACAGTAGCTATTTGGTAAAAATTAGGATTTGTTCTGTGTATTAAGTTAAGAGATTGGGTTGTAGCTAAATTGTAAGCTGGTGTAAATAATATTAATTCATTTCCCCCTACGCTTTGAAATCCTTCTATTGTATGAAAAGAACTAGATATTTGTATAGTATCTCCTACTATAAGTTCATTACCGGGGGTGCCTGCAGAAGAAGAAATTGAAGCCGTTTGAGAACCATTTGAAGCTGTATATCCTCCTGTTAATGACATTATAGTGTCTCTACCTTCTATTTTTATAGCATCTCCTACTTTAAAGTCTGCTGTAAATGTTGTGTTTGTACCTACAACTTGGTTAGAGGCGCTAACCATTTCTATAGAATGGTTAGAATCATCAATTAAAATGTCAACAGGGTTAGTAGTTCTAAAATTATTTGCTTGAACAGATCGAGTAACATGTAAAGAAGAACTAGGAGTTATTATTCCTATTCCTATTTCACCCTGACGTCTAAAGTCTGACACACCCTCTATAGTTAAGGCAGCGGTACCATTATTTCCTGTAAGTGTGCTTGTAGATATTGAAGATGTAGAAAAAGGTCTACCATCACCTCCTATTACTAATTGTATATTATTACCTTCTGATTCATTTTTAGCCGCTCCTTTAATATTAAAAGGATATGGTTGATTTTGTAGTCCTTCTTCTACTCCTTGAGCTTCCAAATAAACAGCATCTGGAGCTTGGTTAAAATAAAGTTTATTAGAAGCAGAATTATGGAAATTTTTTCTAGTAAATAATCTTAATATACCAAAAGGATTTACACTTGAAAAAAGTCCATATCCACTACCAGGATTTGATATATTATAACCTACTCCTAATTTTATTCCTGGAAGTCCTGAACCTGTCTCATTACCTGTTTGTAAAAGTATGTCTGCGTTACTACTTGATTTTGCTTTTAAATGTAATAAAGCTTTTGGATTTATGTTAAGTCCAAAATTTCCTATTCCTACTCTACCTTGTGCTTCAATACTAAGTAAAGGCATTTTATCATTATAAAATTGATAAAGAAGTGATGAATTTTGTGCTGATGGGTCTAATCCATTTATCCATTGTTGTCCATTACCAAACATTTCATCTATAGATCCTGTGTCTTCTCTACCTCCTGCGGCTAATCTATTCCCTAAAGTATTACTGATAGAAGCACTGTATGCTTGTTTTGTATTGTCTGTTGCTCTAAATTCTATAAATGGAGCTCTTGCTGCAGCTCCCCCCGCAAAGCTACCTGGATATGTGTTGGATCTGTCTTGTTCTCCATGAATTAATAAAGTTGTATTATTACCCCAACCAGAACCAGGTTCTGTTTTACCTAATATTCTAGGTTCTCTTGCTGTTTGCATGTTTATAAAAACACCCGATCCTGTTTTCATATCTGCATCCGCAGTAGGGTTATATTCAGGTCCTACTATTATACCATTATATAATAGCCCACTATCATTTAAAATAGCCCCATCTCCATCATGGGCATCTGTTATTACATGAAATTTTCCTAAAGAGCCTGTTCCTACTAACCCAATAGCTACATTAGGTATATCATAACCTACAGATCCTCCATAAGTAGGTAATATACTTGATTGAGATTGTATAAGAATAGCATTAGGGGCTTTAGGTTGATTTGGGTTTACATCACTACCAATAATTATTTTAAGAGGGTAGGTATCACTTGAGTCTGAATGGTCAAGAATGTTAAAAGTAACTAAGTTTGATTGTGATATTCCTATAGACGTATCTGTTCCAGAAGTCCCTTTAAAACCTATATCGGTTGAAGAATCGTTACCAGATATATGTAAATTGTGTTCTAAGTTATTATAAGCTCCATCCCAAGGACCTATACCTAAATTTTTATCTATTAATACATTATCTGAAGAAGATATGTAATTAGGTTGACCATCATACCATAAACTTTCAGTTCCTCCTGTAGTTAAACTTTCTGATGTTGCGTATGTTAATTCTCCTGTTGTGTTGTTATAAAATACAACATTTGGTTGAGAGGATGAAATTAATCCTCCATATAATTTTCCACTTGCACTTATATTACCTGTAACTGTTAAATTACCATCTATAAGACCATTTCCTGTTCTTACACCTGTACCTTTAAAAGTACCAACTGTTAACCCATAACTTCCGGTTTTATATACTTGTCCTGTAGTGTTATCTAAAACTAATACACTAGTACCTGAAGAGGGGGCAGAGTCAGTTCCAGGTATAAAGAGATCATTTGAACCATTTATTGTAAAAGAAGCTGAGCTTACTGTTGCTATATTACTTCCATCTGAATATAAATTTATGGTATCAATTCCAAAAGTTAATTTTGTGTCTGTGTTTCCTCTGTGAAGTAAAGAATCATGAATGTATGCATTAGTTCCATATAAGTCATTACTTGCTATTACATTATCTTGAGACCATATATTACCACTAGCAGTAATATGACCATTCATACTTCCTGAGGGGCTTGCTACTACAGATACATTACCATATACTTTTAAAGCTGGGTTTACTTCGTCATCTAAAATATTACAAGTACCTGGAAGATGTTCTCCAATCCTTACAGATCCTGAAAAATGAGTTAATGTTTCTGCTCCTATATGAAAATAATTAGCACACCCACAAGTAGCGGAAGCTAATTTGAATCTAAACTGATCTGTACCCTCCATGATAGGACTGCCGTCCTCTTGGGAAGAATCATTTATTAATATTTGTTGGTTTGTAGATTGACCAGGGAATACTACTAAGTCAAAATTGTCAGGAGTACCTCTTAATGCAAATAACTTTCTGTTTCTTTTGTAAAATAAAGTACCTGTTTGAACATTAAGTACTATGTCTTTTGAGGAAAAAGAAGCCGCTACAGGATCTCTATATTTTATTAGTAACTTTCCCCCTAATTTAGCCATTATGTTGTAATTTGTTTGTTTTCATATAATAAGGAGGATTAACCTATAGTGTGTCCCTTGCGGAATTTAATTAAAGTATATTTTTTACAAGTTATCCAGGATCTTTTTAGAGATCTTTCATTAATTCATATTTTGTAATAAATATAAAAACTAAAGGTTAGGTGTAAAAAACTATAACTTTACTTTACCACTTACTATTTTATATTTTCCTGAATTGAAAAACACATAAGGTGGGGTTACTGCGGCGGCTGTATAATTTATTGTAATTGTACCACCAAAATTTACTCCACAAGCTAAATCGCCATCTTCTTCTAATGGTTCTTCTGTGTTATTAACATCATCTTCTAATAATAAAGCTACATCAAAATCATCTTCATTTTCAATTTGGGCTATAGCTGTAGCATTTAAAGTTATAGTATTTACATTTGTAGTCCACGTTGTAAGACTACTGTATAATGTATTTACATCAGCGTTATTAAAATCATCACCACTAGATAAAATAGGGGTTTGGTGTGTACTTTTTACAGCATAAACTTTAGCGTCTGCATTTGTGTCCCCAGGAATAGATAAAGTTACTGCTCCTGTTGTTGCTGTAATTCCTGATGTGTCAAAATTAAGAAAAGTTCTTGTGTATCTAAAAGTTCCCCCACCTCTACCTGAAGATTGAAAGTATTGTATTGCGTTTGGTTGAGCTCCTCCTGTACTTACTACTGTTCCTGATGCTTGTGCATGGGCATTTTGAGCACTAGAACCTACATCCCCTTGTATAAAATATCCTACATTTAAATTTTGAGTTGCCATTTAAAATTGTTTTTTAGGTAAATAATAAGTTGTACTATTAAAATAGCTATTTGTTGGTGGGTCAATATTTATAGCTTGATAAGTTACATTAGGTATATTGTAAAAATTAGTTTCATCAGTATTATTATTCCACCAAGTTACTTTAGTGTTTGATTTTGTTAAACTACTTAAAGATGAACTAAAATTTTTCATGTTTTCATCACCAAAAGTATCATAAAATATACCGTCATATGTTGACAAAGAATCTTTAATATCATACCAACTACCTGTTACAATAGTTACATTAGATTTATTAGAAGCCCATGCCTGAGCCTTGGATATAATGTCAGGATGATTTTCTATTATAGTGTGTGTTGAAATTGAATGTGAATGCATATAACCTGCTGATATTCCCATTCCAAATCCTATTTCTAAAATGTCTCCTCCATTTTCACATACGTAAGCTGCTGAAGCTGACATTAAAGGATCTTCCCAATCCATCATAACTTCAAAGTTTCCACCAAAAGATGTGTCTGTATAATATATTGTATTTTTTGAGAACTTTAAGTTTTTACTTATATAACCCATTATATTATTTATATATTATTGGTTTTTAAGTTTATTTACTTCAACAACAAGTTCATCTATTTTTTCTTTTAAAAGTTTAATAGTCAATACCTCTTCTATCTCATCATTTTTAAGAAATTTTTCTTCTAATGTGTAAGATCCTGAAGATATTGTTTCTGTTATTGTTTTTATATCTGCCATTTTATTTTGCTGTTATAGTTATATTCATTAAACCTCTTGCATTTTTAGCATCTGTAGCGTCTTCAGATCCTACACCTACATATATCAGTGTTCCTTTATCTAGATCTGCTGTGTAAGTGATATCATTTGTAACGTATCTTTGTGAAGTTCCAAATACTACTCCTGAACTATTTGCTACTTTGGTTAAGGTTAAATTTGTATTACTATTATTAGATCTTGTTCCTGTATAAATAACTACAGTAAAATCATCTCCTGCCCCTAATGCTGGTCTTAAAGAACATTGTACTTCTATTTTAGATATGTCAAAAGGTAATATATAACCCCAATTCATATCATCTTCAGCTATAGTAAGATTATTTGATGTTATAGCTCCTCCTACTGCTTGTGGATCATTCCAGTTGTTTGGGCTATTTCCTAAGGAATTACCTAAGTAAACTGAATTTTGAACCATTGGGTTATCGTTAACATAAAAAGCCATAGATCTTAAAATATGTTTTGTTCCTTGGAATGCTGAACCTGTTATGGGTCCTTCTACTTCTAAACTTGTACCTACTGAAGTGTCTCCTGTTAGTACCTCAAACGATCCTGTAGGTGCATTTACAGATACACTTGAAGATATATAACCTGTTGCTTCTATATATGAACTTGCTCCACCTGTAAGTGTTAGTCTTCCTCCTCCCCCGTATGTTGAACTGTTTGAAATTCCTACAGCACTAAGACCACCACTTGTTCCTATACCACCATTTCCTGCTCTTAAGTCAAATGCATCAGAAACAGTAACAGATCCCGCGTCTATGTCTGTTCCTGCTACACGACCAACTGTTACGGTATTTGAATTAGGATTATATTTTATTCCAGCATCTGTTTTAAGTTGCTGTGTGGCTGCTGATGAAGCCGCAAATGTAACGAAGCGTTCTGCGTTTGTACTATCTGCAGCAGTAGTTACATTTGTTGCGTTTGTTGCGTTTGTTGAGTTTGTAGCTGTACCTACTGTAAGGTTAGTAGCAGTTGTATTACTACCTTCATGGAGTATATTATCATTTCCAATTAATGCGTCCCCATCTGCTGTGTCTGATATTAATAGTGTTTTAACCGTGGCATCAGAACCTGAGGTTATAACTTTTTTCCAATTTGGCATATCTTTATTTTATTATGGTTGGCTACTCAAAATGAGTCCACTTCCTGTTAGGGCCAATAATTTATTATAAATATATAAGAAGTATTATTTCTTAATTTTTTCGAATTCTTTTTGTCTTTTAATTGTTGATTTTTGAATATCTTTTTCAACTTTAGTTTGTAGTGCAGCTAAATCTTTAGCATTTTTTCCTGTAATTGTTACTAAATCAAGACCTGTTCTTATAACTGTCCATTCTTCTGGTGTATACATAACTTATTTATTTTAATTTATTATAATTTGTTTGTAGTTTATACACTAGATTGTATAACTCTTCTAGCACAGAGCCACTGAAGTTTGAATTTTTTATTGATTGAAGTAAAATCGCTATCTCGTCTTTTGACAGGGATAGCGATATTTGATCTTCTGGAATGTCTATTAATTCCTTATCTTTATTTATTTTACTATGAAACATAACCTTTTTTATTATTTTTTTTAATTTACACACTATGCATAAATGTAAATTTCGTTTGACTCAATTCTAATATTACCATTGTGGTCAGCTTTCGCTGTTGCAGCATTTGTTGCAGATCCTTCAAACACACCTGCTACATAATATCCTGCTGTACTAGCACCAAAATTAGTAGTATTATTAGCTGCTACAGCGGTTGTAGAAATTGCTGCTCTACCATCATTACTATTGTAACTATAATCCCAAATAAGTGCTTTACCTGTATTATCTGTACCAGTTGTACCACCAAATATAATACCTACATCTTTTGAATTTGATCCTGAATTAAGTAATATAAATTGATCTTCTACAGCTAAGTTTGCAGTATTAACTGTTATTGTATCGCCTGATACAAGTAAATCTCCGGTAACTGTTAAGTCATTAGCTATTGTAATATCGTTTGCTAATTTGTCACCTGTAACTGCATCGTTTGCAATGTGAGCTGTGTCAATAGATCCGTCTGTATAATGTTCAGAATTAATTGCATTATCTGCTATTTTTGCACCTGTTACAGCATCAGCATTAATTTTAGCAGTTGTAACTGCGTTAGAAGCTATATGATCTGCATCAATAGAACCATCTGTATAATGTTCTGAATCAATGGCATTATCTGCAATTTTAGCACCTGTAATTGCATCTGCTGCAATTTTACCCGTGGTTACATTTAAATCTGTTATATTTGCGGTAACTACAGCATTATCAGCTAATTTTGCGGCAGTAACTGCATCAGCTGCTATTTTACCTGTAGTTACTTGTAAATCCGCAATGTGGGCTGTGTCAATAGAGGCATCTGTATAGTGTTCTGAATTTATAGCGTTGTCTGCTATTTTTGCACCTGTTACTGCATCTGCGCCTAAAGCGTCTGTGTCTACACCACCGTCTTTAATACTAATTGTTTTAGCCCCACTACCATTATATGTTGTACCTGAATTTAATTGTATCGTTGCGTTATCAACTGTTAGGTTACTTAAAGATACCTGTGCTGAACCTGAAAATACTCCTGAACCATTTAAAATTACTGCCTGTGTTATAGAACCACCTAAGTCGGTATCTACGCCTGCAATAGTAATTCCATCATTTGCTAATTTAGCGTTAGTTACTTGTGAATCCGCAATGTGGGCTGTGTCAATAGAGGCATCTGTATAGTGTTCTGAATTAATTGCATTATCTGCAATTTTAGCTCCTGTAATAGCGTCAGCAGCTATTTTACCTGTAGTTACATTTAAATTTGTTATATTTGCAGTTACTACAGCATCATCAGCTAATTTTGCAGCGGTAATAGCGTCTGCTGCTATTTTACCTGTAGTTACTTGTAAATCCGCAATGTGGGCTGTGTCAATAGAACCGTCAGTATAATGTTCTGAATTAATTGCATTATCCGCTATTTTAGCACCTGTTACTGCGTCTGCACCTAAAGCGTCTGTGTCTATTCCTCCATCTTTTACACTAATAGTTCTTGCTGCGGATCCATTAAATGTAGTTCCTGAATTTAATTGTATTGTTGCGTTATCAACTGTTAGGTTGTTTGCTAAGGAATCTGCTGAAATTCCCGATAAACCTGAACCATCACCTGAAAATCCTACTGATGCTGTTACCTCAGCTAGTACTGCTACCGAACCTGAGGTTATAACTTTTTGCCATGTTGCCATTTATTCTTTTTTTTATATTATTATTTATTATACATATATTCAAATTAAAAACCCATATAAAAAGCTGAAGAAGAATACACTAAACCACCAGTTATTGCTGTAGGTAATGTATCTAATGCCCCAAACTTTAAAATACCGTCTTTCGTCATTTCTAATTTATTGTCTTGCCCATTACTGTCTGCTATTGTTATTAAAAAGGGTGAATCTTCAGCACCTGATTTTAATGTTATAACTGTTTGGGCAAAAGATCCTGTGGATCCTATTATTTGTCTACTTGCACTTATATTGTTAGATGCAGTAATATTTGTAAAAGTGTCTAAACTTTTTACAGCTTCACCCGAACCAGAACCAAAATAAAATAGACCATTGTCTATATTAATAGCTACCTCTCCTTGTGCTAAAGAAGTAGGGACTGCTGATCCTGTTCCTGTTTTTAATTGAATTATACTAGCCATATATTATACGTATCTAAAAATTTCCTCCATCTATACTCCCAATTATATTAAGTCCTGTTATATTACCACTTGCACTAATGTTACCGTTTGTTATTATATTACCTGAAGCTGTTAGATGTGTTATTCCAAATATAGAGTTACCATCTAAATTTATAGCCTGAGTTGCTTTGTGGTTTCCTAAATTATCACCCCCGGCTACTGCTGCTGCTAAAGATGAAGAAACATCATTAAAACCTGGTATTGTAAAAACACCACTAACTTCTAAACCACCTGATGTAATTGTTTGATTGCCCCCAAAAGATATAGGAAGAAGACTACCGGTTCCGTCTGCTAGGTTAGTCCCGTCTGTTTGGACGACTTTTTGGTAAGTGTCCTGTATGTTTTGTCCTGTTAAGTCGTTTAACGCCATTTATAACCATTTTTATTTCTTTTTTTCAAGAACTTTTAGTACACCGTTTATCACTTTACCTGTGTTTTTCACGTTATTTTCTTTAAGATACGTTGCTACTATATTATTTAGTTCATTACGTTTATATGAAATATTATCTACATTTATATCCTCTTTTATTAATAATTTAAATAGATTTATTACATGGTCTTTTTCAGTAATGGTTGGTTTTTCATTTTTAACTTTAACCTCTACTTTAGCTTCTATAATAGGTTTTTTAGTTGTTTGTGATTTAACTTCAACAGTTACTTTTTTACTTGCATCTACTTCAAAATCGCTTTCCCAAGGTGTAAAATAAGTGTCTTCAGCTATAACTTCTAAACGAATGTTACCTGAAGTATTTTCATCTATTAAACCTTTTAATTTTCTAATTGGGATTTTACACTTTCCACCAGAACTAATAGATCCATTAAAAAGTAATGAGTAGTCAGAAGTTTCAACTACTAAGCGTGCTTTTGATTTACTTAAACTAGCACCCTCTAATTTAATGTCACACTCAAAGAGTTCAGACTTGTCAGTAAATAATTTATACATGAGGTTATTTTGTTATAAATATAAAATAATTATTAAAACTTGACATTTTCTGTTAGTACTTCAATGCCTAATACTTTTTCAGCTAATAATTTAATGTCTGATACTTTTATTTTATAATTTTGGATTTGTTTTTCTTCTTTAATAGTTTTACCTTGAACTTTACAAATGAGTTTTACAAGACGTTTTTTCTTATCTGTATCAAATTGATTCCAGACTTGGTCTTCTATAGCTCCACTTATAACTTCTCTAACTAATTCTACTTCTTCCCATGTAAAGAGATTGTTAGAAAAACTAAAATTTGCGTCTTCCCATTTTATTGGTGTACCCATCTATTATCCTACTGAAATTTTAAGATCTGTTCCGTCTCTAAATAATCTACCAGCTATGTTAGGATCTGATGTTGGTAAATTTGTAAAATCTACTTGATCACCATCTATTTGAAGATTACCACTTCCACTTATATTACCATGTACTGTTAATTTTTCTGCTGGTGTAGATGTTCCAACACCTAAATTGGCTGTACTGTTTCCTGCTTCTATAAAAGAATTTATATTTCCCCTTGATTGAAAGCTTGTGTTTAAAGATGATTCTTGATACATGTTAAATTTTGCATTAGTAGCACTAGTCATGTCAAGTTGTTCAACTATAGTTGCATTATTGGCTAATACATTTCCACTTGAACTTATATTACCTGAGGCTGTTATTTCACTTGTAGTAAAACCACCATTAGCTAACGCTAAATTGTTACCAGCTTTTGTAAAATGTATATTTGAACCCCCAAATCCCTCAAAATAAAGTCTTCCTACAGTTGTCATATTCGCTGCCGTCACAGTACCACTTGAACTTATGTTACCTGAGGCTGTTATAGGTAAATTTAATGCAATTTTAGACGTATTAAATTTAGCTATTATTACGTCATTACCTTCAATTACTACTGTATCAGATGCAAGTTGTATTCCAGTGTTTGCATCTCCTACACGACTAAATAATTGATCTGATTCTATTTTATTAGCTATAATAGTACCACTTGCACTTATATTGCCCGAGGATGTTATGTTTGTTGTAATTATATTTCCACTTGCACTTATGTTGCCTGAGGCTGTTATGTGGTTTTCTACTTCTAAAAAAGAAGAACTTAAAGTACCTACAAGTATTTGAGTTCCTGTTTCTGCTAAATTTAATTGTGAGTCTATTAAATGTTGGTATTGTGTTTGATTAGGTACATCACCTGTTTCAAAGTATCCCTTTAATGTTTTTTTATTTTGTTTTGCCATTATGCTATTATATTATTTTGTCCTATTGTTTGATATCCAACTCCTGTTATTTCTTGTTGTATATTTTGTGCTCCTACTAATTCTCTTATTTCTTCTCTTGTTCTTGGTTTGTCAAATGTACTTACTGTTTCAGTAGTAAATTTAACTGTTGATTTACTAAAGTGTTTTTGTGGTTGTGATGCTAATTTAGTACTCATAGCATCTGGTATAATATATCCTTGTAAATCTAAACCAAAGGTTGTTTTAACCATTCTGTTAGTTCCTTGTGATACTTCTACATTATTAGCAAATGTATCTATTCTTGCCATAAATTTAAATCTTTCAGGATCACCCCAATAAGCATCAGAAGAATAATTTATAGCTTCTACTATTTTATTATTTTGAGCTACATAATCTGTCCATATAATAAATGAATATTTTAACCTAACATAATCAGGAATGATTACATTATGGAATTCTCTTTGTGGAGCTCTATTCTGTAATAGTGAAAAATTATCATATTGGTTTCTTTTTGTATATTTTACTTGGAATGTTTGATAAAGATGGGGATTATTAGCATCCATTTTATTACCTAAATCTCTTCTCTTTTCAACACTATCTCTTTTAAACATTATGATAGGTGCTTGAATTTTTCCTTCTTTGTCTCTAAAGTATCCATCTCGTTGAACTCCTTTCCATCTTTCAGGATTACCATAAACTAAAGGAACACTTACTCTATCTCCATTATTAATTACTGAGGGTTTTATAACATTGTGAAAATAATAATTTATAGCTTCATCATGGTCTTGTAAACCTATAGAAACATCTTTTATATTATCATCATCCCTTCTTGTTATATTTCCTCTATTAGAGGGTTTTTTAGTAGTTGTGCTTTTTTGTGGTTGGATATTATTAGGCACCACATCTTCTACTGGAAAACTAGGTTTAGCAGGATCAACTGCTGCTGGTTTTTCAACGTTAGGAGCCAATAAATTATTTCTTAATTTATCATTTCTTCTTTGCGGTATAGGTCTATTAAAATCAGCCATTATAATGGGTTAACTGTTCCGTCTGTTACTTTATTTGTTGTTGGGTATTTCCCTCCTCTTAAAGGTATTAAATTTAATTTTTCTACTAATGATAAATGGGTATTTACAATTATTGAAAAACTGTCTACAAAATCTACTGTTCCCGTTGATATAGCGTAATCTGGGTCTCTACCCATAATTAATTGGTTTTCTATTTTTGAATCTACTTCATAAAAATTATTTCTAAAAAGTAATAAATCTCCCACTTCAGGTATTAAATTTAAGTTTCTTAATTCTTCTTTTAAAAACTGATAACCAACGGTTTGATCAACGTCAGACCCGAAGTCATTGGACGACCAAGCCTGATCTTTTCTATCGATTAAACACGCGATTCTTACGGGTTCATAAAACATTTTACCCATAGATTCCCCATAAACATTAGCTGTTGTACGTTCAAGAGCAAACTTATAATATCCAACTTCTGTTTGAATAATATCGTTAAGAAGTTCTTTATTTAGTTTGTGAAATAATGATATGTCTCGTGATC
>Ga0206123_10001804_pt1 | contig 19471 bp, 15 predicted proteins | sample Helgoland_Spring_2_FD_160086 | JGI IMG/M metagenome (GOLD analysis project Ga0206123, IMG submission 160086) | Pelagic subsurface seawater microbial communities from Kabeltonne, Helgoland, North Sea - Helgoland_Spring_Bloom_20160316_1 | ecosystem: Environmental > Aquatic > Marine > Epipelagic ...
ATTGAAACCAGCGGCTCTCCGGCATAATCCTGCTGCCACCATTCTCCACTCACAATTGTATTATCGACAGGCAAAGTACCTGACCAGGTTAAATTTCTGCCGGAATTGGACCTTGGGCCTCTTCTCTCATCATCATCACTCTGGTTCCGTCGCTCATCATCCCTGGTCGATGCCGCCACGCCATTAACAAAACTGATCCGCCCCCGTATCATGGGATAAATCGGCTGGGGAACCAGTTCATTGGCACGCATAAGTGCTTCAATGGGTTCAACATCCTCCGGGGATATATTGATGGCAAAATGATTGGGTGCATCCTTGGGAATCTGGGCTTGCCAGTCTTCCAACAATGCTGTGCGGACCAGAAACAGGATCAGCAATAGCATGATTGCAAGTCCAAACACCATGATTTGAAGTGTATTTTCTTTTGCCCGTCGCTGCATACCACCCAGTGCCAGACGCCAGGCGCTACCAGCCTGGATCCCAAGTACACGTCCACTTTGAAGCAGAGTCATTGAAAGTGCCGCGAGCACCAACAAAGCACAAAGGGCACCAGCGAAAATCATCAATGTCAGCTCCAGATTTTTGCTATACCACCACATCAAACCCAGGGTTCCAATAATTGCTGCGGCATAACTCAGGGTGTTCGACGCGCCACCCCCTTCAAAATCACGCCGAATAACCCTTATCGGTTCTATCGCACGAAGCTTGATCAGGGGTGGCAAAGCAAAACTTAAAAGACAAACAAAACCGGTGACCAACCCAAGCAGGATCGGTGCAAAGGTTGGCGACGGCAATTCTATGGGAATAAATGGCCCAAGAATCAGTACAGCACCTTCCTGAAAGGCAAACCCCAGCAGCGTTCCAATAAGTGTTGCGACAGCCCCCAGAACCAAAAATATGACAGCAAACAAGCTGTCGATTGTGTTGGGGGCTGCACCCAGGGTTTTTAGAATCGCGACATGATCATAATGCCTCAAAGAATACCTCTTGGCTGAAAGTGCGATTGCAACCCCCGCCAAAATGACCCCTAAAAGTCCACCGAGTAATAAAAATCTTTCTGCTCTGTCCAGGGCATTACCAATACCCTGGGTACCTTGCTTTACGCCAATTAATCGAGAGTTTTCGTTCAAGCGTGGTTTTACCCATTCACTGAATGCTTCGATCTGCGCGGCACTACCCGCAAACAAATATCGATAGGTCAGCCTGCTTCCTGGCTGAACCACTCCGGTTGCCTCAACATCCTGCATATTCATCAAAACCCGGGGACCTGTGGCGTTGAACCCCCCTCCCCGATCAGGCTCTTTGATTAAAACCTGACTGGCGGTAAGTCCGCTGACACCTACATCAAGAAGTTCTCCGCGTTTGATATCGAGAGACGGGAACAACCGACTCTCCAGCCAGACCTCACCCGGCGGTGGTCCTCCAACAGCAACCTCTCCCCTTACAAATGGCTCATCGGAAATTATTAGTTTGCCGCGTAAAGGATAATTTGAATCAACAGCTTTCACTGAAGAGAACTGGGCGCGATCAGCCGAGAAAACCATCGATAGAAAACTCAGGGTTTCAGCACGGGCAAGCCCAAGTTCAGTGGCATGTTCAATTAATTCAGGGCGGATAGGGGCAGAGCTTGATATCACAACATCCGCAGCTAAAAAGCTGGCGGACTCAAGCAGCAGTGCCTGCTGAAGCCGGTCGACAAACAGCGTTATCGTGGTCACGGTACTAATGGCAATAATCAGAGAAACCAGTAACAGGGTCAACTCACCTGACCGCCAATCACGCCATAATAATTTTAGTGCCAGGCCAAATTGAATCACGCTGCTTCTTCTCCTGACACGATGACACCTGAGGCAAGATAAATAGCACGGTCACAACGATCAGCCAGTCTGGAATCATGGGTCACCAACACCAGGGTGGTGCCAAATTCGGCATTTAGCTCAAAAATGAGATCAATGATTTTAGCGCCGGTTTTGGAATCAAGATTACCCGTTGGTTCATCCGCAAACAAAATGCTGGCGGAAGAGGCAAAAGCTCTGGCAATGGCAACTCTCTGCTGCTCTCCTCCTGATAGTTGCCGAGGACAATGGTGGCAACGATGATCCAGTCCTACCCGGGTCAACAGCGACAGCGCTTTCTGCTCGGCGGCGCGATCTTTTTTCAGTTCTGCAGGTAACATGACATTCTCCAGCGCCGTCAAACTACTCAGCAACTGAAAAGTCTGAAACACAAATCCAACCTTTTCACCGCGGGTGTGTGCCCGCTGTTCTTCATCCATCGCGGTGATTTCATCTTCCCCAAGGAATATCTGTCCCTGAGTCGGATTATCCAGACCGGCTAGCAGGCTTAAGACTGTCGTTTTGCCTGAACCTGAGGCTCCTACAATGGCAACTGATTCGGACTTCTTGATTTCGAGGTTAATCCCTTTCAAGATGGTCAACTGACCTTCCGATGTATTAACCACCTTACCGAGATCTACTGCCTTGACCATAACTTCTTGTACAGGATTTTCATTCACTCGTGTTTCATTCACTAATTTCATCTCATTGCTGCTGTTATTGGGTTGTGTCATCTCGAATTCATACGCTCAGGATCAGGATTCAGATTCAACTGATCTCATAAACACCGGGGTTTCTGAACAATCAGGTGTCATCCTCGTCTTTGGAGACAGCATTAGCGCTGCCTATGGCATGGACGAAAAACAAGGTTGGGTACATCTACTATCCGAAAAATTCAAAAATGAAAAAGCACCTTATCGACTCGTTAATGCCAGTGTCAGTGGCGAAACGACCGGTGGAGGCCTGGTAAGGTTACCTAAAACCCTGGATATTCACCAACCTGATATTGTCGTTGTTGAATTAGGCGGTAACGATGGACTGAGAGGTTATCCGATTAGCAAGATCCACGACAACCTACTTGAGTTAACTCGAATGGCCAGAGCTTCAGGTGCCCGGGTACTTCTGGTCGGCATGGTTTTACCGCCAAACTACGGTCAGCGGTATACCCAGGCTTTCGAGAAGGTCTTCACGGATATTGCAGCAAAAGAGAATGTACAGATTTTACCGTTCCTTTTGGATGGAATCTCAACATCACGGACGCTGTTGCAGCCGGATGGTATACATCCTACCGCAGAAGCCCAACCCTTACTGGTCGATGAAATTTGGCCCAGGCTCGCGCCTCTGCTTGAGTCCTATTCCGAAACCGAGTGATATCCGTGGCTAAAATATCCCCACTTCCAATCCCCTTAGACTCAAATACGCTTGAGCATTAAAAGGGGGGTGATAAAACAAGCAGAGTTATTAGTCGAGGGGTATCCCATCCAGCAATTTCTCCCTGATCCGCCAATCGGGTAATACCTTTTCGAGCAGTCCATAAAACGCTTTGTTATGGCTGAAATGGCGCAGATGGCATAGCTCATGAACGATTACCAGATCGATCAGGACTTCAGATTTTTGCATTAACAGGCTGTTAAAACACAACTCCCCTCGACTTGAACAACTTCCCCACCGTGCTTTCATTCTCCTGATATGGAACCCCGTGTTTAACTCAGGTTCATCACCGGTTAAAGGATCCTGTCCTATTACTGTAACGGCACCGTCCTGCATTGCAATCGTTGGATCAATCTCCATAAATTTTTGACGACACTGTTGAATACGCCCTGGAAAGTAGCCGTAAGCCTTGGTTTTTAGAAAGGCCATGAACAAACGTTCCACCTCCCCGGCCCGACCCGGATTCCTGCTTCTAATGACGATCTTGTCACCCAGCACAAATACCAGCGCGGGCGTTCCCTGGCAAACCTCCATTGCATATTCTTTACCGAGAAAGTTGTGTTTTTCCCCGTGCGCAAAGACAGGTCGCGGCGTGGGTGGACGTTGTTTGAGACTTGCAATAGCGTCGAAGATCCAGGTTTCTTTTTGGAAAATAAAACCGTCGATCAGAGACCAGGAACACTTAAGTGGTGCCCTGATTTCCACTTCATCGGGAGAGTTGATATGCAGGGCCAGTGATTTCCGTCGTTGTCGCTTAACAACAACTTCCAGGTCGCCGCTTTCAAACTGATATTTTCTTAGAGCATGGGAATGAGTCACCGGAATACTTTACCGTGTGAGCAGCCCGGGGTGCAATCACATAAGGCTATACCAGTTGCTTAACCGAAGTATAAAAACACCTGCCGTCTTTTGACACTTTGATTTCGCCCGGGCTCTCCAGTGCGCTGGCACGATCGAAATCGAGAGCATTGAGTCTGCTTACCGCTAAAAACAAAACTGTCTTATCGGCATCGTATCTCATTTCAATAGACAGCTGTTCGATATCCGTGTTTTTTGCCAGGCCTGCCAACTTGTCCCGGGTTAATGCCTGATCATCTCCGGTCAAATTCAGCTCCAAACAATCCGGGTCAATGACCCGACACAGGAGCCCTGTCACAGCTACATAAATCTCATCAATTATCCCACGTAATGAAACAGGTACTGCCCATAAGTCTAATAAATCCTGCACCGGGTCAGGTTGTTGAAGAGCGTCGCTATTCAGCTGCCAGGTCAGAATGAAATTTTTCGTCGTGGGCTTACTTCGTTCCCCACATTCGTTAGTTGAAATCGACTTTGCACTGATTTCCAATAACGACACATCATCATCCTGGGGCCTGCCGTCACTATATTTTTGCAGGGACTGTACAAGATGATCAAACAGATTGTCGACGGGTGTTTTGCCGTCGAACATCCCTTCAAACCCCGCTTCGGATAACATCTCGCCTTCCAGATTACTGCACTCGATGACACCGTCTGAATATAGCACCAACCGTTCGTCCTCTTTTAGCCGAATTATTTCGACCTCCCGCTTGAACTGCCTGTCGGAAAATACTCCGAGTGCCATATGCATTGAGCCAATCGATTTCTGAATCAGCCCCTTGTTATCGAGAACATACATATCGGGTAACCCACCCATCCAACAGCTGGCGGTGCGACCATCGTTAGAAAGTTCAACAATCGTTGCGGCGCAGAACATATTTGCAGGTAAATAGTCATACAAAATAGCGTTAAGTTGACGAGCAATATCCCCCACAGAGGTGCCTTCGCTGACCATTACGTCAAATTGCTGTTTCACCGGCAAGGCACCAAGTGCTGCCGGTAGTCCGTGCCCCGTGAAGTCACCCAACATAACTACAAGGGTGTTCCGACTGGACATTGCAGCAAGAATAATATCGCCACTAAACCCGCCCATCGGGGACAGATAATACTTCAGGTTTTGAAACTCCAACTGACCTGAAATTGCACTTTCAAAAACATACTCGGCAAGATCATGTTCCTGTCTGAGGAGATCATGTAATGCTTCAAGCTCTATATTCTTGTTGCTCAATTCATGGGTGAGATCGCGAATTCGCTCATGCGCTTTAATTTTTGCATTAAGGAGCGTCTCGTTGATCGGTTTGGTCAGGTAGTCATCACCACCGCTCTCCAGACACTTGGATAATGACATATCGTCACTCAGTGCTGTCAGAAATATAATTGGAACGTGTACATCGGATTGTTCTTTAAGTCGACGAGCAGCTTCATACCCATCCATACCGGGCATCATCACATCCATCAAAATCAGGTCGGGCGCGGCACTTTGAAACTTGGATAGACATTCCATGCCGTCTGCTGCCTGAACCACCGAATGTCCTTCATCTTCCAGCATGAATCCCAATAAACCACGATTGGCTACCTGATCGTCGACTACCAATATGTTCACTCTACGCCTCACAATTTAGGGCCTGGCAATTTAGGCTAATAATTTTCCTTTCCTAAAGAATAGCAGTCGATTCCCGAGTCTGTGGGAAGAAATTCAGCGCAAAATTTGTGGTGGCTGGAGAAGTTGGAAGAGTAGTAGTCAGACGGGCTGTCAGCAGGCGAGTTACTTGCCGCCACCCAAGCAGGGCGGGGACATCGGCACGTCGCCGTGGCTTTGTTGCCAGTCAGAAAGAGTGTAAGTATGCAGGGCCAGGGCGTGTATCTGCTTTAACTGGTCAGCAAGGATCTTGTTGATTAACTTATGGCGAGCCAGAAGTCTTAAACCCTCAAACTCTGTAGCAACGGCTGTCACCTTGAAATGAGACTCTGAACCGGGAGGCACATTGTGGTTGTCACTTTCATTGACGACTTCCAGGTGTTTTAGCGTCAAGTTTGTCGCCAATTGCGTTTCTATCGTTTCGATCATCGTCATCTTTTAATCTCCTTTGTGTCTGACCCGTTCATGGCACCAGGCTAGCGCAATCAAATATGTGGTCAGGGATACCGTGTTTGATGAATCGTCAAATCAGACTATGCTGAAATGATTGTAGAATTATCGTACATCGATGTATGCCTAACAGAGTATTCATATGCACTTAGATTTGTATGTACAACTGGAAAGAATTCATCACCAGTGCCGGTCCAGAAAGTTTTCTGACAAGGAAACGATAGAAATCATGCGGCTATGTATCTATTCCTGTCTGGCCCAGTTTCCCGATAGGCTACCCACTCTACCCTTCCGGGATCATGTATTAACTTCAATCAAGCAAGACTCAGACGGTATATCCGCGAGCCTTTGATTGACATTGATTATCGGTTCACGGCTTCTGCAGTTACCGGGCGTACTGTGAGAATAGGTTTAACCTTTCTCAGTCAGGGTGAATACGCCATCCCAGTCTTTTGAAGGCGGGGTTTCCAGGTAAGTCTGGCACCGTTTTAGATATATATGACTTGGCCCATCATCGGGAACCAGTTCCAGGCATTTCTGGTATCCGGTAATCGCCTGGCCAAAATCTCGCATTTTGTAAAACTCCAGCGCACGCTCAAACTCCGTCACCATATCAGCCAGAACTCCACTCGTTTGCCCATGCCTTTCCATCAATTGATAAACCTGCACCACCTCCTGCTTACCAACAACCCGAAGCAGGTCCAGTTCTCGAACATCAACATGGGCTTCACAGGCTCTATAGGTGGCGTTGGTGATCATAATGTCCGAGCCATAGGCTTTGTTGGCGCCTTCAAGCCTGGAGGCCAGATTAACGGTGTCTCCCATGATGGTGTAATCCATTCGCTGTACCGAGCCCATATTCCCGACAACCATAGGCCCTGTGTTTACACCCATTCGAACTGAAATCGCGGGTCTACCCTCTTTCACAAACCTGTCGCTGATTTCCTTAATTGCACGCTGCATATCAATACTGCCAAAACAGGCGAGTTTTGCATGCTCTTCCTGGACAGCTGGTGCACCCCAGAATGCAATGATCGCATCACCCTCAAATTTGTCTATGGTGCCCTCAAGATCAACGATGATGCTACACATGGCTGTAAGATAATCATTCAGCGCGTTAACAAGTTCCGTTGGTGTCATCTTTTCAGAGAAGGATGAAAATCCGGCTATGTCAGAGAAAAAGGCCGTCATTACACGTTCTTCACCACCCAGAACCAGTTTTTCAGGATCTTTTACCAGATCTGCGACAACCTTTGGTGATAGATATTGACCAAAAGCATCACGAATCAAAGCCTTCTGCCCCATCTCATTGAGGTAATATTTTGCATTGATTGCAATGATGGCGAACAAGGAGGCCAATAATGTATAGCTCAATGATAGTACTAGTCCAACCTGGACATACGCGAGACATGTCACGCCGATGAATATCAGGACAGCAGCAAAACTAAGCAGGTTTCTAGGTAACGGATCGGATATTCCCCGTGAAATAATCATGATTCCAAGCATCAGGAATGCTACCAGACTCTCGAGCCAAAACGGCGCAGCACTGAGGGGAGAACCCCGCAGGATTGTCGAGATTGTGTTGGCAATAACTTCAACCCCGTAGACATTTCCAACCGGGGTCTCAAACTCATCATGCGCAACTTCGGCAACTTCCCCTATCAGGACAATTTTGTCTGCTACCAGGAAACTAAGTTCTTCAAGTTCTTCTTCATCCTCCGCGAACAAAATATCCAGGGCTGACAATCCAACTACATCATGAAGCTTTACAGTTCCGCCGTCACCGTCCGATGGCAAGAGAGGGTAGTCGATATACAAATCGTTAAATTGGTCAAGTGTTATCTCTAGATCACCCAGACTCAGTTTTCTTCCCTCCAAAACCGGTTCAACTCCAAGGTAACTTGACACCGCTTCGATGGCAAATGGCCACTGCCCGGTTGCGGAAATTTCGGGATAGACCCGCAGCCGAACAATACTCTGGGAGATTGCACTATTGGATGAGATATTTGAATATCCATTTCTGGTCAATTCGCTGAATCTGTCGATCGCGTAATTTATACCGACAAATGCTTCGTTCTCGAACTGCGCCTGCGAAACCAGCAACACCTTATCTGCTATTTTAAGTGCATCCTCGAGGGACGGGTCTTCCCCATAAGCACTCTTAAAATCCAACAACATGTCGACCGCTATTACTGCAGCACCCATCTCCTGCAGACGGACAAGAATTGTCGAGAGATCGACCCGGCGCAGGGGATATTTGTCATAAGCTTCATAAAATTCCTCATCGGTGTACACAATGACGATATCTTCTACGGGACTCGTCATTTCCGGGTCAGCATAGTAAGTTCTGAGCAATTGACGATAGGAAAGCGTTTCATCTTCAATCAATGAAAACGTCTCTCTGTATTCAAATACTATCGCCAACAGGAAAACACCCACAATGACGATAAGATCATTTCGCTTCCCGCTTTTACCCATGACTACTCACTTTAATTATCGTTCTTATTGGATTCTGCTGTGACATCTCTCAAAACACAGACCGCTGCAGATAGTTTATAAATGATGCTGCACTAATAGGCAAAAAAAAGCCCGCAAGTATCTTATAAGATACCCGCGGGCTTTAATAGACGGTTTTATATTACGTTAAACCAGGCTTAGAAATCCTCTTCGAGTGAAGCGTTATAAAGTCTGGCCTCGCTATCCTTAAGATTTGTCAGTTTCAGGTCGTTATAGGAACCGATCAACAATGGACGCATATCATTATCGTCGGGATTTTCCAGAAAATATTCCCGGTAAACATCCATCGCTGCCACGGTCATGTTACTTGCTTCCAACAAATCGGTCGCAACAAATACATCGTCACCGGCCTGTTTCAATTTAGCCATCAGTGCCTGCTCAGCTTTGGAATCTAACCAGGTAAACATCGAGTCCTTTCTGGGGATGTAGACGGTACCATCTTTATCCAGCACTTCTACGCGATAGCTATGCATGCCTGGCGTTACACCTGATACGGTATAACGAATCATCTCGGAGGTAGATTCAGCAGGAATTTCGATGCTGTTTCCGTCAATAACAAGTCTGTATGAATACTCCGGGCAAGCATTTCTCCAGACAAGGTCAGGGTGTGCGGCAGACAATGAGACTGACTTGATAGTCCTGACTTTATTGTCACAGGAATTAGCATCGGAATTACTAATGCTACGCCTAACTGTAGTGTATCGCTGAACCTTCGCAAATTTGTTGGCAAGCCCTTCAAAAATGCTGCCGGACTCCTGCTTTGGCTTGGAGAGGTTTCCTGAAATCAGGGCGATACCATCATCTGCAACCTGGATAAGACTATTGGACCCAAGATCCTGTGACTTCCCTGATGACTGATTGATCAGTTTACCGGAGCTATTATCACCGGTTCTGATCTGGTAACCGGCAAACAGATACTTGGTTCGTCGAATGCCACGCCAGGTTGTGCCATTTCGACTGTATTCAACGTTTCCATTCACTTGAACCAGTTTGGCAACTGGTGGCTCTTTCGCTGCGACAGTACTGCTGAAACCCAGCAGAACCGAAGCAAATAACATGACGACACCTAATATACTCAGCCTCATAACACTTTCTCCTTTAGAAAAATCTTTAAAAAGAGACCTGATGGTTTCTTCAACAAGACTTAAAATCAAATTCTTTCGGCAACCTACCCTCTTCTTATCATGATCAGTCTTGGGATCGATGGTCCGGGTCGCACTTCTGTGTTGGATAGTTTGTATCCGCAATAGTGAGTGTATTTTAGCGCCAGATAGCGCAATTCAGGTAACCACTCGTCGGTGGAACCCCCCAGTCTATCTCCCGTAAATACGAATGGATCCTATTTGGTCAGATATTGACCTGTGAAACGACCCAGTATGATCTGTGCATATTGGGACTAGACGCCGCAATAGCCCGGAAAAAGGCAGAAGGCAAAGACCCCCGTCAGGCTGAAAAGACCCCTGTCAGGCTTAAAAGACCCCCGTCCGGCTTCACTGTCTTTTTCCGACTCAATTCAACCTGCCGGTCCCATTGATCCCCGCTTATTTGTCGCGATATTCCATGGTAATACCTGCAACTTCGATTCGATCGCCATCTTCCAGCTTTCTTGATTTGAAGCCTGTCGGCTCGCCATTGACCAGAGGTACTCTGTCTTTGTCCTTGCCACCATCAACGTGAATAATGAAGTACCCCTGTGGTCGTTTGGACACAGCTGCTACCTGTATCCCTGGCTTGCCAATGGTTGTCAAACCTTCAATCAGCGCCAGCTCGCTTCCTTCATCCTCGCCATTGAGATAGCGCAGAATCCCGCTTCCTGCTGCGCTACCGCCACCTTTTTTAGTCTTGCCCGTTTCACCGGTCGCTTTTTGTACAGTCACATCCGAGTTGATGACAACTTTGAGCCTGTGCTCTCCAATCGTGATGAGATCATCATGCTTCAGCACCTGCCGCTTGATCCGCTTCCCCCCCATATGAACGCCGTTGGTGCTATCACTGTCTTTTATGACAAAATCCTCGCCAATTTTCTTGATTCGAGCATGAACGCCGCTCACGGCAGGATCCTTGATGGAAATATCGCAGTCTGACCTTCGACCTATCGAGATCACATCACCTTTCAACGCAATCTGTTGAATCGGCTTATCGTCTTTGATCACTATAATTTTTGATGTCATGTCTCTATATCCAAACCAGCAGCTTACTCAAACCAATTCACTATCTTCTCAAAGAAACTTCCTTCCGAGGAGAAAGGTTTTATCACCTTGGTTAGAATCACTGAAATATTATCCTTGCCGCCGCTGGCATTCGCCAGATTTACAAGGTGCCCTGCTATTTCATTCATATTACCCTTCGATTCGCGGAAGGTCGTTTCGATATCCGCATCGGTCACCAGATCTGTCAGTCCGTCTGAGCACATCAGGTACATATCGCCCACTTTTACCGGGTATTCATGAACTTCAACTTCGACACTGGGACCAACACCCAGAGCTCTAGTGACAACATTTTTTTTGTCTGAAGCCCGGGCTTGCTCCTTGGTAAACAGGCCCTTATCGATCAATTCCTGCACATAGCTGTGGTCGCGGGTCAACTGCTCCAGGCCATTGTTTCGATATCGATATACCCGCGAATCACCAATGTGACCGACAATTAGATTATTGTCTTCATACATCGTCACGACAATTGTTGTACCCATACCCCGGCACTGGGGCTGGGTCTGGGATACATGAAATACCGCACTGTTCGTTTTTTCAACAAGGTGCCTTATTATACGGCAACTCAGCGGCACACCCAGAGCATCAGATTCCAGTTCAGCTTCCGCAGTCGAAGTCCCATTCTTCAGCGAAGTCAGATCCTCCATCAGCAGGTGAACTGACATTGAACTTGCAACCTCACCGGCATTCAGCCCACCCATCCCGTCCGCAAGCACACCAATTCCCAGGTCTGCGTCGTAACTAATATAGTCTTCGTTATGATCCCGAACCTGGCCAACGTCTGTCTGGCACACAAATTCCAATTTCCCCTTCAGACTCATGAATTGAGTACCTCACCATCCGCTTTTAGGCGTTCCAGACAGACCCTGAGATGTTCTGCCATTTTCTTACCCGTCTGATAGCGTTTTTCAGGCTTCTTGCCGATTGCATTGTGAATAACCTTCCTGAGGGTCGGAGGAATGTCTGGCCTGTGCTTTTTAATATCGATGGCCGGGTCATTAACAATAGCGTACATCAGCGTTGCCATTGAATCTCCACTGAAGGGCAAACCACCGGAACTCAACTGATAAATCAGCACACCGAGGGAAAACAAGTCTGACCTTCCATCTACTTTTTTACCCATACATTGTTCCGGGGACATGTAGTTTGGTGTTCCCATGACGGTACCTGTCCGCGTTTTACTCGAATCTGTAATCCGTGCAATGCCAAAGTCAGTAATTTTTACAACTTCTGTTTCCGGGTCATACATAATGTTCGAGGGCTTTATGTCCCGATGAACTACTTTTTGGGAATGGGCGTAATCAAGTCCCTCGGCACAGGCAATCGAGATCTCAATCACTTTCTCGAGGGGCAACAGATTTTCCTTTTTGATATGCTCGTCCAGGTCATACCCTTTCAATAGTTCCATTGCGATATATGCCAGATCATTCTCTTCACCCGCATCATAAATAGAAACGATATTAGGATGGTTTAGCCTGCCCGCGGACTCTGCCTCCCTGAAAAACCTCTCTTTGACTTCTACCAACTCATCAGAATCAAATTCAGCGGACAATCCCATGGTTTTAATCGCAACTTCCCGATTGATTTTCGGATCTTTGCCAAGATAGACAATTCCCATTGCTCCCTGGCCTAATTCTTTTTCTACCTGATATCGACCGAGCATGGGTTTCTCGACAGTGCCATCGTCATTGATGACAGTGCCCATTAACACACCCTGGGTTGCCCCCCCCATGAGCACAGCGTCTTCCATCGACTCACAGCGTTTGATTCTTTTCCCTACATCCCTGAATTCGGAATTGACCTCAGCGACATACTCATAAGCAGCCTGGGCCTTGTTGAACTGTCGTTTTCGCTCGTAGTCCAGCCCAAGATTATAAATAAGTTCAAATGACGCGTCATCACGGGGGCACTTTCTGAATTTCTCGAATGCGGAGTCAAGTTGTCCCTGCGCCTGAAATGCCAACCCCAGCATACGATTACTTTCAGCCGAATCAGCGAGTGACACTCGCTGATTTTGTTCCGAAATGACATATGACCTGAAACTCATAAACGCAATCGTGAACAAGCCTGCCAACATCGCATAGGTCATGGAAATCACCAACCCGAATGAGGTGTACAGAAACGTTGCAACGACAGCAAAACCAACATAGACAGCGATACTCGCCAGAACTCGAACCATCATACTGCCAAAGATACTGGTACATAACAAAAGCACCAGAAACAGGAATGTCGATAGAGTCTCGACAATCATACTTGCAGGACGAAGGGGGGCGCCGTTTAATATTGTGTTGATCGTGTCGGCAATGATTTCAACACCATAAACTGGTCCCACAGGGGTGTTAAATTTATCGTGGGTGACCTCCCAGGTGTCGCCAATAAGCACAATTTTGTTGGCAAATATATGCTCGTACTCTTCCATTTCCTCTTCCGAGAAATCCTGAAGATCCAGCAGATCAAGTGCGGAGAACCCGGCCTGCCCCTCACTCAAATACTGCGTTCCTGCGTCGAGCAGGGGGAAGTCGATGTACATATCGCTGTTCTGATCCAATGGGATCGATGCGTGTTCTCCCAGCGTCAGCACTCCGTCCTCGAGTGCCGGTTCTACGTCCCAATACAAGGCTAATGCCTGAATGGCAAATGGCCACCCATCTTTATTGTTAGTGATGGATTCGTGAATCCGAAGCCTGGCAAGATTACCAACAATTGCACTGGTATCCGCGAGATTTGAATAACCTGAGATGGCAGATTCACGTAATACCTCGTTTGGATAAGTCAGGTCCTGGAATTCTCCGTCACGAAATGTGGCGAAAGATACAAGCAATGTATTATCTCCCTCGGCAAACATGGCTGCAGTTGGCTCATCCTCACCATAGGAACTGCGAAAATCCATCAGGAAATCCAGCCCAATCACCGCTGCGCCCATGCGATTTAAAATTGAGGCAATCTTGCCAAGATCTGTCCTGCGAAATGGAAAGCTCCCATACTCGTCATAAAGCTCTTCATCAAGGGGGACAACTATAATTTCTTCCCGAAGCTGTCGCTCCGCCGGATCACCAAGAGAATTTCGCAGCAGATGTCGAAAAGAGATCGTCTGATCTTCAATCAGCGAGAACAGCTCAAATCTCTCAGCAGGTATTGTTAGCAGCAATACCACGAGCGTGAGAAAGACATCCCAACGTTTTAATGGATTTTTCATCACTTGTGCCCCGTGCTCGGTGAGTCGATAAGAACCCCGTCACTTATATGTTTTTCTAGATTTTGCTTCATCCAGACATTTATGTCTAATACTCCCTGAATCAGCGTCGAATTTAGCCGATCAGGAACAAAACAAATTAAATCCCCCCAATACCGTCCCTTCCTTCTAACTCCACTTCCTTTCAATCCGAGAGCAAGATAGTATTCTTTGCCTCAACCCACTAAATTACCCGGATATAATGCTCACCGTTATCTCTCCCGCAAAAACCCTTGATTTCGATTCGCCCCCAATCACATCCACGACATCGGAGCCTGCATTTTTAACAAGATCGGAGCCGCTGGTGGAAATTATGCGAAAGCATTCAGCCAGGGATCTATCCAAACTCATGCGGATTAGCCCAAAGCTGGGAGAGTTAAACCAACAACGCTTCCAGGAGTGGCAGCTGCCATTTACTAAAGACAATGCAAAGCAGGCGCTCCTCGCATTTAAGGGAGATGTCTACATCGGACTTGCCGCCGAAAACTATACACAGAGAGATTTCACTTTCGCTCAAAAAAACCTGCGGATCCTCTCCGGTTTATACGGCTTGCTTCGCCCCCTCGATCTAATTCAGCCTTATCGACTGGAGATGGGAATCAAATTAAAAAATACCTACGGCAAAGATCTGTACGAATACTGGGGAACCTGTATTGCTGAGAGTCTTGAGGCAGAAATTGCAGGTCACCGCAATAAAACACTCATAAATTTAGCCTCCGTCGAGTACTTTAAATCTATTCAAAGAAAACACTTCAATCGTCCCGTTATCACCCCTGTATTCAAGGATTTTAGTGGCGGAACCTACAAGATCCTCAGCTTCTTTGCAAAAAAAGCACGGGGCTCTATGGCGACCTATATCGTCAAAAATAGAATTAACAAACCCGCAGACATTAAAACATTCGACTTAGACGGTTACGTATTTAACCCATCATTCTCGTCTGAAGACAAGTGGGTCTTCACACGGAAAAACTGAAGGTCCGCACGATTTTTCGACTTCAACCGGACTCATGATCTTGTCGACCAAACACCATGACAACCGAGAGGAACCGATGCATCCATTAGGCATTATTGTGAATCCCATGTCCGGGAGAGACGTTCGTAGAGTTGCGGCGAGAGCCAGCATCAGCGCTCACCACGACAAACAGCAACAGGTAACCCGCCTGGTTCTGGGTGCCATTCAATACGGCGCAACTGAGGTTTATCTTGCCAGGGAACCATTTCGAATCAGTGAACGTGCCGTCGAAAATATTACCGAAAAAAACCGGGTAAAGATTCTTGAATTCAAGCTGAAGCACAACGCCGAAGATACGGTGACGGCGGCGAAGCTCATGTGGGAAGCAGGTTGTCGTACATTTATTGTGCTGGGTGGAGATGGTACCAATCGTATTGTAGCCAGGACTTGTCCCGACGCAATTCTGTTGCCCTTGTCCACCGGCACCAACAACGTCTTTCCACAAATGGTTGAAGCATCAGTGGCGGGAGCAGCGGCCGGATTAATGTGCTCTGGCAAGGTCAAAATTGACGGTAATTGTTATCGTTGTAAACAAGTCCATGTCACCACTGTCGACGGCCGACAGGACATAGCGCTGGTCGATGCGATCCTCCTGAAAAATGACCAACTGGGAAGCTTTCTGCCGTTCTCTACAAAAAATATTTCCAACATATTCCTTGCTCGCGCAGAGGCTGCGTCCGTTGGGGTTTCGCCCATAGGTGGCTTCCTGATGCCATGCGAGGCAGAAGATACCTTTGGTGTAAAATTACAGTGTTCAGATGCAGCGGGCCTGCAGCTTCGGGTACCTATTTCTCCCGGTTTGTATGAGACGATAGGGGTGGAAACTTTCTCGAAGGTTGAACTGGGAGATACCCACTCCGTGACAGGTCCGGGTATCCTGGCATTTGATGGTGACAGGGAAATTAAACTCGCTGAAGGCGAGTCGGTTGAAATATCAATAAAGGCTGATGGTCCCTGGATTATTGAACCCAAACGAGTCATGGCTGCAGCGGTAAAACTTCGTCTGTTCGATCACCTTGCTGACTAAATTTGTTTTAGACGCCAGACCATCAGTCATTTAGTTTTTAGGCTCTCTAGATGATACTATTTGCACACTTTGGGAAACCCTATTAAGCGTTCTGAATGAGAAACACTAAACTACTGATTCTTATATATTTTATCTTCTGCACTTATGCAATGGCGGAAGAGTCACAGCCGACTGCAATCGAACCGGTAACCAAAACGTTAATGTGGCCGGACGGAACACGCTACGTGGGTGGTGTAGTCGACGGCAAACGGACCGGGAAAGGCACTATTTTCTGGCAGGACGGCACGCGATTTGTTGGTAATTTCAAGAATGACAAACGAAGTGGTCCGGGAACAATGATATTACCCGATGGGTCAGTCTATAACGGAACATTTGAAAATGATGAACTGGTCCACAAAGCCGCTGAACCTGCCCCATCCAGCACAGCAGCGTCAAGTACAATACCCCCAGACCCCATCGCATCAGCAACTAACAATAGAGCAACCAATAGAGCAACCGAGCTTTCGGAACCTGTCGCAGGCATCTCTGCAAGGTCACTGGAGCAGAAGGAAGCCGGTTCGACATTAAGCGAGGCATCTACGCCACCGCCACAGAATGTTCCCTTGTATCAGCCAGTAACCCGAATGACTGAACAAACCCGCAAGCAACTTGAATCTACTGTGGATGAATGGGCAGCAGCCTGGTCCCGTCAGGATGTCGACGCTTACCTCGCGCAATATTCAACGCAGTTTAATGTACCGGGTAACCAGTCTCGGAGCCAATGGGAAGCACTCAGACGCTCACGGCTTGAGCGCCCTGACTTTATTAAGATTACAGTCTCCTTCGATAAAATTGAAATTGTAGCAGCTGATCAGGCACAGGTTGATTTCAAGCAAACCTACAAATCCGATCGATATGAAGATGTCACTATGAAGCGACTTGAACTAATAAAGGAAGATGAGGCCTGGAGAATCAGACAAGAGCGAAGTATTTAAGATGACCCAAGATAAAGAAACAACTCCGGCAGAACCAGTCCCTGCTTCTACAATTTTGTTGGTTCGAAATACTCCCGATGGCTTGATGGAAGTCTTTATGGTGGTAAGACACCATCAAATAGATTTTGCTTCTGGTGCCCTGGTTTTCCCCGGTGGAAAAATTGATCCAGGAGATATGCATGTCAGGGACCGGTGCCCGAACAGTGAAAGCCTGAACGACGAACTGCTTGCCCTTCAAGTCGGTGCAATCCGGGAGGTATTTGAGGAATGTGGTGTTTTGTTGGCGCGGACTCCCGGGGAAGACCAGCTGATTTCTGGCCAAAGACGTCGATCCCTTGAGCCCTACCGTGACCGACTGAATAATAATGAAATTACCATGGCGGAATTTCTGCAGACAGAGAACCTGCACCTCGCTTGCGATCTACTTGTCCCTTTCTCACACTGGACAACACCCACCATGATGCCAAAGCGTTTCGACACATGGTTTTATATTGTCGAAGCACCCAATGACCACACAGCGATGCACGATGGATATGAGTCGGTGGATTCAGTCTGGATATCACCTGACGAAGCACTGGAAGGGGGTGTTAGCGGGAAATATACTATTATTTTTCCAACTCGACTAAATATTGAGATGCTGGCGAAGAGCAAGACTGTAGCAGAGGCGATATCCGCAAGTAAAAGCAGAAATATAGTCGAAGTCTTGCCATGGACAGAAAAACGGGAGGATGGAACCTGGCTGTGTATACAGCCCGAGGCGGGATACGATATCAGTGAGGAAAAAATGCCAGAGCGTAAACCGGCATAATTTTCCCAACCTAAATACGCCTGAACACAGGCGTATTTAACAGGTACCTAGCCACCGAAATCATCCAGGAAGATATTAGAACGCTCAACACCGAGATCTTCCAACATCTGAATCACAGCAGAGTTCATCATGGGAGGACCACACATATAGTATTCGCAGTCTTCCGGTGCTGGATGATCCTTTAAGTAGTTCTCGTAAAGGACATTATGAATAAACCCGGTATACCCGGTCCATCCTTCGATACCCTGATCGGACAAGGCAACGTGCCAGGTAAAATTATCATGCTCAGCGGCAAGCTTGTCGTATTCATCGACGTAAAATAGCTCTCGCTCGTTTCGACCACCATACCAAAAGCTGATTTTTCGATGGGTATTTAATCTCAACAACTGGTCAAAAATATGTGCTCGCATCGGAGCCATACCGGCACCACCACCAATAAATACCATTTCAGCTTCTGTTTCCTGAGCGAAAAACTCACCGAATGGCCCAAAGATTGTGACCTTATCCCCAGGCTTAAGCGTGAACAAATAAGAGGACATTTTACCGGGTTCGAAATCAGTACCTGGAGGAGGAGATGCAACCCGGATATTGAACTTCATGATCCCTTTTTCTTCAGGGTAGTTCGCCATGGAGTAGGCTCGAATCGTGGTCTCGTCAACCGTCGACTTGTTCTCAAATACACCAAACTTTTCCCAGTCGCCTCGATATTCCTCGTCGACATCAATGTCTTTATAATCAATGCTGTAAGGATCAATTTCGAACTGCACAAAACCACCAGCCCTGAAATCAACTTCTTCACCCTCGGGCAACTTGAGAACCAGTTCTTTAATGAAGGTTGCGACATTGTCATTTGAGATGACTTCACACTCCCAGCGTTTCACACCAAATATCTCGGCGGGAACCTCTATCTTCATGTCTTGCTTTACAGAAGTCTGACAACTCAACCGCCAGCCTTCTCGTGCTTCACCACGGGTGAAGTGACTTGCCTCTGTCGACAACATTGATCCGCCGCCGTCCAGCACCCGGCATCTACACTGCCCGCAGGTACCACCACCACCACAAGCTGAAGACAGGAATATTCCTGCATCCGCCAGCGTGGTCAGCAATTTTCCACCTGCCGCCGTTTCAAGCGTTCGGTCTGGATCATGGTTAATCTCTATAGAGACATCGCCAGTACTAACCAACTGCTTTCTTGCTGCAAGAATAATAAACACCAACATCATAATGATGATGGTGAACATGGACACACCTAGAATTATTTCTGTACTCATATCAACTTCGAACTAAAGTGAAATTCCGCCAAATGACATGAAGCCTAACGACATCAAGCCAACCGTAATAAATGTGATGCCAAGACCCCGTAAACCTGCAGGGACATCGCTGTATTTCAATTTCTCTCTGATCGCCGCAAGCACAACAATAGCAATTGCCCAGCCAACACCTGCGCCGACGCCGTACCCAACACTCTCGGAGACATTCTA
>Ga0206123_10001809_pt1 | contig 19425 bp, 19 predicted proteins | sample Helgoland_Spring_2_FD_160086 | JGI IMG/M metagenome (GOLD analysis project Ga0206123, IMG submission 160086) | Pelagic subsurface seawater microbial communities from Kabeltonne, Helgoland, North Sea - Helgoland_Spring_Bloom_20160316_1 | ecosystem: Environmental > Aquatic > Marine > Epipelagic ...
AACAGCCAATGATGCCACCACCCACAATAATCACTTGAGCACTGCTTGGCAGGGCGGTCACTCGTCCACCCTCACTCGCGCGTTATACATTGCAACCAGCGCCTCTAACTTGGACGCAACTGGACTCGTCGCAACCCGGTCTTGACTGCCAAACACCATCCACATATTGTTTTGCTCTGTATGCGTTGGCCAGACTACTTGCCCCGAGCCATTGGGATTGCCCGTTTGTGCAAAGTTCACCCAATACCTTTTCATCCGCGCACTCAGCGCCACAACTGCCGCTTCAGTTGAGGCTTGACCGCCAAAAAGTATTTTTGCATCCTGACCATGCGGGGATCCTGGCGACGCGGAACTATCTCCGTCTACATCCAGGTAATACAACCACGCCGGCACCGCAGATCGACTCATCGCCGCACCCGTGACATGAGCGGATAGAATATACCGATGGTCTCCAAACAGACGTTTCAGTCCAGCACTTCGACTGACTCTAAAATCATCCGCATAAAGCCCCTTTAAACTGACAAGATCACTCCCAAGCATCCGCTCATAGCCATCTTCGCTCACCCCGAGATAAGGCATAACACTTCCCTCGAAACTATTGCCGCCGGTCATGAACGGCAGTGGCAGCTGCTGCAGGTTACGAAACCGAATGCCCGGTTCTTCAACCACAGATTCGCCATCCACCACCGGCAGCACAAATCCATTAGGGCTGCCCACCAATTTGTCGCCGTCCAACCCCAGCAATACGTCTTTAGACTGGGGCTCCGAGGTCAATGTTCTAACCCACTGATGCGCGATATCCTCCGCTCGCTCTGCAGTTTCCATCAACATATTTTTCGGCGCTCTTTTCGCGGCCCGCTGACTTCGAGGCAGCGCCCAAGTCGCATAACCACTTTGCGCAATGGCTTTGTGAAACAGACCTGTTGAACTGTCGCTGGTCATCAACAATTTGACCGCCATGCCCCCAGCAGAAACGCCAAAAATTGTCACGTTTTCAGGATCGCCGCCAAAATCACGAACATAACGCTGCACCCACTGCAGTGCGAGCAACATATCCAACACCCCAAAATTTGCAGGCTGATCGTTTAATGCCCGGTGCGCGAAGAACCCTAACGGGCCAAGGCGATAATTGAACGACACCACCACAACCCCCTCTCGAGCAAGGGCGTCACCAGCAATTTTTCCAGAGCCATAGCGAAACATTCCGCCATGAATCCAGACCATGACGGGCTTTAAATTTTGATCCGAATCGTCACTCCAGACATTCAAAGATAAACAATCTTCACTTTGATCTTTATGACCACCGACCAAAGGTTGCAAACACGAGGGGCCATACCTATCCGCTTCAAAAATGCCTGATTGCTTTTTAGCTGGCACTGCGACTGTCCAGCGCCGGGCACCGCCGACAGGTTGAGCAAAAGGAATACCTTTAAAACTGTTCACTCCGTTTTCATTTACACCACGGAATATACCCTGTTCAGTTGCGACTAAAGGCCGCCCTTTTGCGTTTGCCAAATCAGCAAAGCCCGCAAAACCCAATCCAAACATCAAAGCAGCCAGCACGAGCAAAGGTTTCATACACTTATTCCAGAAGCGTCAACAGGGCAACCTGCAGATAAAATAGTCAATGACCGGAACTTGATGGTCAGGTCACCCATCAACCCGTATGATTTTAAACTTGATAAGGCACATTTAGCCAATCACCGATCTAGGACGCATCTATGCTTGAAACAAGCTTCAAATCGGCCATCACCCTCACCCTCTGCACTATTATCTGCAGTGCCTATGCTGGCTACATAGAAGCAGGGGTCTCAATCAGCCACAACAAGATGCTCATCAAAGGCCAAAAAGTAGCCACCAAACAGGGACAAGTCGCTCAATTTTCCGGCATCCGATTCGCCACCTCTGAACGTTGGCAAGCACCCAAAATCGAAGCTTTGCAGGGGGAAATCGATGCCACCGAATTTGCCGCCATTTGTCCTCAATTAATCTGCAACCCAACAACGTGCACACGCGGTTTTGACCGAAATCGGCATGTACCCTGTCGCGGTAAGACGCGAAATTGATGCGCATATTGCTGATCGATTGCTTGAGGCGCTCTGGCGCGAAGCCCTGTGGTTAGTGGCAGACGATGTGGCGACCACAGCCGAAATTGATGATGTCATGCGCTATGGTTTTGGTTTGCGTTGGGCACAAATGGGTTTGTTCGAAACCTATCGAATCGCTGGAGGTGAGGCAGGTATGCACCATTTCCTGAAGCAGTTTGGCCCTGCGCTGGCTTGGCCTTGGAGCAAACTCACTGACGTTCCCGACTTAAACGCTGAACTGATTGATAAAATAGCCACACAATCGGATCAACAATCAGGACATTTAAGCATCAGCGCTCTGGAGCAGCAGCGTGACAACAATCTTGTTGCTTTGCTGCGCGCGCTAAAGCAGACCGACAGCGGAGCAGGTAAGCTGATCAACCTGGTGGATATTGCGCTGCAAAACCGCACAACAGATCTCTCCCACCGCTAGGCGCTTGCGCACCCGGCACCCTTGTGCGGCCCTCGCATCCGCACTAGATTAGGATTATTCTGCCTTCAAACTCAGGAGACCTGCGAATGAAAATACGCTTACTGGGCTGCACGGCATTGACACTACTGGTGTCATCGTCCGCACTTGCCGAAGGACACAGCCAAAAAACGAATCATGGTGATGGCAACCATCTCGATATTGAGCGAGTCACGGAAATTTTAGAGGCTGTGAACCTGGACTTGCCCGAGGAAGGCAATATCCGAATTATCGTCGCCAAAGACGAAGACGGAGAAATACTCGTTGAAAAACACGCCACCAAAGATCATGCATGGATCGAATATGCGGGCAAAAAACCGCACCATATGCCGATGCGCAAATCACGCGGTCATGGAGCGAACCGGATTACCATGAGCCAAGAGGCCGGCAGCTGCGTGCTGAAAAATATTAAACATGCATCGGTCGACGCCGCGGTAAGGGCGATTGTGAGCGCCTGTCGCGCGATCCATCCACCCGCTCCTTAATCACGCTTCAATGACCCACCTTGCGAAATTTGATATGCATTTCTTTGATCGGTATAAAAAATAAACTCGGCTCGGTGGCGGGGGTTGGCAGCGGCACTTCGAAGGTGATATCTGACATCCGCGTCAGCAACGCACGGTACGCGCTGCGCAACTCCTGACGCGCCAAGAGCGCGCCAACGCAACTGTGCACTCCCATACCAAAGGCCATATGGGTAACGGCTTTTTCACGAGTTACATCAAAGTCTTCGGGGTTCGCAAATTTTGCTGCATCACGATTCGCCGCGCCATAGCGTACCAGCACCATTGATCCTTTAGGGATCGTTGTGCCAGCCAACGTCACGTCTCGTGTCGTTTGCCGTGCCAGCCCCTGAACAGGGCTTTCAAACCTGAGTGATTCCTCAACAAAATTATTCAGCAAACTCGGATCTTGCCGAACTTTCTCTGCCTGTTCAGGATAACGAATGATTAACCACATTCCATGAGCGAGCGCACTGGTGGTCGTTTCATATCCCCCGGTGATCAGTTGGTGCATAAGGTTCTGCAGCTCATGGTCACTCAACGGGGGCTCTCCCTCAGCATGCGCATGAACCAATCCAGAAATAATATCTTCGCGGGGTGATGCACGGCGCTGGGCAAAAACTTCTGCCAGATAATGCTGCGCCTCTACTTCTATTTCAGCAGCCGCGCGCAATGCATCGGGTGTCAAAATACGGGTTGCCGGCGCCAACATGGCATCTGCCCAACGCTTGAAACGATGCAGTTCAGCAGGATCCAAGCCAATTTGCTCAGCAATGATAGATCCGGGAAACGCCAGTGCGAATTCATTAACAAATTCGCAGCGACCACGATCAATGAAATCGTCTATCAAATTGTGGCATCGATTATCAATCGACGGCGCCAACGCTTTCATCCGCTTCCCGGTGAAGACTTTATTCAACAATTTACGATAACGCGTGTGAACTGGCGGGTCCGTTCGCTGCAACGTCTGCACATGAGCCCAACCTTTTTCGCGCAAAATATCTTGATACAGCGCGGCTCCCTCACCCTGCAATCCGCTTTGAGAACTGAGATCGTTAGAAAAATCCTCGGGGGTGCGTAATACGTGAGCGAGGTCTTCAAAGCGCGTCACCACAAACATGCCCGTTTCAGGCATGCGATAGACGGGGCATTCTTGCTGAAGTTTTGTATAAAACTCAAACGGATCCGCCTGCACCGCAGGATCCAACAGACTGTATTGGGTAAGCGGTTTAGTGGTCATAATTCATCTTCCTGCTAAGTCGTTAACAAACTGTCCATGACGCCAATATACGGTCGTCAGCATTGACCTTAACATTGTTGGGCGGGGTCATTGAACCAAAAGACCTCCTCGACAGAGGGACCACCGAGCCCTTAAATTACTGCAACTGGGTCGAATCTATGTTTAACCGCCAAAGGCAAGTTCCTATGCAGCCGCAACCGTTTGAAGTTGATCTTTCCACTGAGGCATATGCCTCACTAAAAAGCCGCCTACACGATACTCGATGGCCAGATTTAATCGGCGCAGATGATTGGATTTATGGCGTGCCGGGACAGTGGCTAAAAGAAATGGTGGCATACTGGCGAGAGGAATGGGACTGGTCCACTCAGGCAGCTGCCATGAATCAATGGTCACACTACCGCGTCGAAATCGACGGCATTCCTATTCATTACCTGCATGCACCCGCACCAGACCCAGAAGCGCCTGCACTGTTATTAACCCATGGCTGGCCATGGACGTTCTGGGACTTCAAGGACGTGATCGGCCCACTGAGCAATCCAGCTGCTTACGGGGCACCCGCCAAAGCCGCGTTTAACGTCTATGTTCCATCACTGCCCGGCTTTGGTTTTTCGACGCCGCTCACCCAGGCTGGCATCGACGTCGCCCGCACCGCCGAGCTATGGAAAAGCCTGATGACTGAGATATTGGGTCACTCAAAATTTGCAGCACACGGCGGAGATTGGGGCGCATTGGTCACGGCCCATATGGCCCATGCGCACCCTGACGTATTAATTGGTGCTCACATGAGCCTGACTCTGATACCTGGCATCGACCGGGCGTTAATCGGTCGGGAAGCTTATGCGGAGAACGAGCAGTGGATGATCGCCCGCAATCAGGAAGCGCTGCCCCTGATCACAAGTCATCTTGCCGTCCACCGACACGATCCACAAACATTGGCCTATGCTCTGATCGATTCACCCGTGGGCACAGCAGCCTGGATCTGGGAGCGACGGCGCCAATGGAGCGACTGCCGGGGAAATATCGAAGACGTTTTTGACCGCGACCACCTCTGCAACACTGCTGCGCTGTATTGGTGCACGGGCGCCATCGCGTCCTCCCTGCGCCTGTACCATGAACATTTCAAAAAACCTTGGCCGCTGGTTCACACCCGCCGCCCCGTACTTGAAGCACCCTGCGGATTCGCTGTTTTTCCTAAAGATGTTGTGCATCTGCCACGTGCGACCCTAGCCGCACAATGCAATCTCAAACAGTACAGCCTGATGCCACAGGGGGGCCACTTTGGCGCCGCCGAACAACCTGAGTTACTGGTTGCCGACCTGCGTCAATTCTTTCACGACACCTTAAAATAAGACTTCAGCATGTCAATGATTCAGGTATTTTTCCCACCATCGGTGGAAATTACGAATCCGTCGTTCATGATGCGAAATCCATAGGCCTTTCATACCACGGGAGTGTAAGCCTTTTTGAACACCTGCAAGGCAGGAAGCATCTTGATCTAACAACAACCCCGAAGACTTTTCGCCATACCGGTAAAACACATGCTCAGGGCGTTCATCAATACGCACATCACCAAGCTCGACAAATAAATCCACCGCGCCGGCATGAGCATCGGCCGCCACTTCACCCTTCGGCACTCGGTTGAAAATCATTCGATCGAAATACATTTTGTCAGGGTCTGTCGGATGCGGTCGATGCCGAAACATCCACATTTGCTCACCGAATACATTGAAAGTGACGTTTGGGAATACGTTGTAGTGGTAGTCTGCCGTCAACTGATCATCAGTCAAATTCGAAAAATCAAGGCCATGCTGATGTGTCATCATGCGCTTGTGCGCAGCGACCGCTCCGCGCAAAGTAGTGACATCCCCCTCAAAGGTGTCGACCGGAAAGCCCTCAGACTTAAGGTAATCTATCATGGTTTGGTTCAACGCCTTGTCCGAGCCAATTTTACGCGGACTGGGAATATACATTGGCGCAATAAAACGGCTATGCGGACCGTAAAGGTCAATCTGTACATTAACGTCATCGGCAACGTATTCAGATTCAGGGTGCACACCTCTGACATGGTAGGTTTCCGAAAATATATCTACCGATGTTTTCCAGTTACACTGCCATTCAACGGTTTCGTCAGAAACCAGCACCATTTCTTCAAATTCATAGGGCGCAAGGTGATCGGGTACTATTCCCAGGTAGTCCAATAAAGGCTCAATATCCGGATCCATCGACACCCAAACAAAGCCACCCCAAAGTTCACAGCGCAGGGGCTGCAACTGCAACTGCGCAATGGGCGTACCTTGCGGAAAATCATGCGCCTCAGGAATAACTTTCACCCGACCGTCGAGATGATACTCCCACCCGTGAAAACCGCAGCTCAGATAAGGAGAATGACCACAACCTGGGCCCTTGAGTTGATTGCCTCGATGCTGACAAACATTATAAAACGCCCTGATCAGCCCGTCTTCCGCACGAGTAACCAGTATGGATTCGCGAAGATGTTCAAAAACAAAATAATCGCCCGCTTCACAAAGATCAGATACAACACCCGCGAGCAGCCAGGTCTTGGACCATAGATGCGCATCCTCCAATCTGAGATAAGCAGGCTCAACATAGCGATCAACCGGGATACGCGAGTGGCCCAGCTCGGGTTCCGCTGATTTGTCTTGCGGGGTGAAAACAACGCTTGGTTCTTCCATCAAAGCTTCTCCGGTTAAATTCGCAGATTTTTAAAGCGGGATTTATTGATCAATGGCCTTCACCGCGGCGGCGCCTCGCGAATATCCTGCCAATCCGCATAGCTGCGACGTTTTTGTGTTTTTACCATTGATCTCTCCAACACAGGATAATGAACCACATCAGGCAAATGACGCTCGCCGCCCACCAAATAAACTAAATCTGTGTCACCGCTGTTGTGCAAACTATGCGCCGGCCCCGGTGCCGGAAAGGCCATGATGTCACCTGCACCTACGGCAAAGTATTCGTCGTTAATTCTTGCTGTACCAGAACCGCTGAGAATATAAATAAATTCCTCATCTGCTTCATGACAATGGTGGGCAGTTGAATCATGACCTGGCTCGATGCGCACCCAATGCAGTCCTAAACGACTCAAACCCATTAACGAGGAAACCGTTTTTGTATGGCGCACAGCGTTGTCGTTGAATTGATGGCGCACCACGGATTCTGGCATGCGCTCTAGTTCGGCGCGTTTGATTAAATATTGGTTCATACCCAAAAGCATACCTCATTGCGGATCCAAGAGAATTGCAAAAATTCTTTATAAATCGCAGTGGAACAAGTAAGACCGTAATTCGGGTAATATAACCAAATTGGCCTAAATTGGGGGATGCATGGCACGTCGATACCTGACATTGGCAGGACTGATGATTATCTGCACAGCTGTTAACGGCTGCAGCCAATCTTCGGAGTTGGCTGATAGTGAAGCTTCGCACGCCACTGCGCTTGCGTTCTCGTCAACCGATGTCCGATGCGAAACTCACTCTGCAACCGGGATCCCTCTGTTTGGCGATTTACACGTTCACACCAGCTATTCGTTTGATGCCGCCGCCAACAGCACCGGTGCCACGCCCCGAGACGCCTATCGCTACGCCCGCGGCGAGCCAATTCCCTTTTTTCCTCTGGGTGTAAACGGCGAGCCAGTTGGCCAGGCACAGATTGATAGGCCACTGGATTTCATGAGCGTTACAGATCATGGCGAGTTTCTGGGTGAGCGTTCATTATGCCGAACGCCCGGTTCACCCGCTTTTGACACGCCCTTTTGCCAAAATTTTCGATCCAGTGAACGTCAAGGCATGCTCATGCTGGGCACCGTGATTACCACAGAGACACCCAGCGCATTGAACAGTTGTGCGGCCCTGAGGGGGAAATCTGCTTGGAGTTCGCAAAGACGCCTTGGCAAAACATTCAAAAAGCCGCCAACGAGGCAAACGACCCGTGCGCGTTCACAAGCTTCATCGGCTATGAATATACCGGCACACCCGGCACCTCAAACTATCATCGAAATGTCATTTTTCGAAACGAGGATGTTCCGCCACTACCCGTGAGCTATATCGATGCCCCAATTGATAGCCAGTTATGGTCAGCGCTAGATGCTGTATGTGATGCCGCCGCCGGCTGCGACTATTTGACCATACCGCACAATACCAACCTTTCAAATGGACGGATGGCACCCTACCGGAAACTGACACTTAACCTGGCCAACAAACGCGCCTACGCCAAAAAACGTCTGCAACGCGAACCGATTATGGAAATATTCCAGCACAAGGGCGGATCTGAGTGTATCAACGGATTATCCACAATCTTTGGTGCACCCGATGAGTTGTGCGCCATCGAATCGGTTCGCCGTTTGGGTGAGGACAAAACCTATGTCACCCGCACGCGCGTCGACGGCAAATTGATTCAAGGCCAAGCTAGCGAGATCACCCAAGAATGTCACCTGCAAGAAACAGGCGCGAACGGCATGTTGGGCGCAGGCTGCGTACATGCAACGGATTTTCAGCGCTCGGCTTTACTCGTAGGTTTGCAGGAACAGCAAGCCACCGGTCTGAATCCAATCAAACTCGGCATCATCGCCTCCACTGACACCCATTCAGCAAATCCTGGCGGGGTTTCCGAAAACAAATGGCAGGGCGCCGTCACGGGTGAAGGCAGCCCAGCGCAAAGATTACAACCTGGGCTGCTCACCAGCGGCATCGACGGCAATCCCGGAGGACTCGCCGGCGTTTGGGCGCCTGAAAATACCCGTAATGCGATCTTTGATGCCATGCTTCGGCGAGAGGTTTTTGGCACGTCAGGACCCAGAATAGCACCCCGATTATTTGGCGGATGGTCCTTCGAAAACAACCTTTGCGATGCCAGCGATCGCGCATCTGCCGGCTACGCTGGCGGCGTGCCAATGGGCGGCGATTTAACCATAGACAACAGTCACACTGCTCAATCGATACCTAATCCAAAATTACTAGCGTATGCGGCAAAAGACCCCCGTGGCAATGACTTGGAATCGTTGCAGCTAATCAAAGGCTGGATCGGTAAAGACGGTACCCTGCGAACAGATGTCATCCCTGTCGCAGAAAATCTAGCGGGCGCCGCAACTTTATGCGCCGTCTACGAAGATGAAGATTTTGATCCAACCCTACCCACTTATTACTACTTGCGAGTCGTAGAACCCGAAACACCAAGATGGCATACCTATGACTGCGCCACCATTCCAAAAGGTGAACAACCCGCGGTATGCAGCAACGGAAAATATCCCGAACTGATCAGAGAAATGGCCTGGACTTCACCGATCTGGTACCAGCCAGACTAATCTTTAAACGCCATGAAAAATCGCGAGGCCGATTAGATGCGAATCCACAAAACAATCAACAATCCATATCTTCGAGGCAACTATGCACCGGTAAACCACCTGACTCGTCAAACAGAATTAACGTGGTCCGGACAAATTCCCGATGACCTCAACGGTCTGTTTGTGCGCAATGGTCCAAACCCGATGAAACCACCCAAGGCCTCCCGGCATCATTGGTTTGCCGGCGAGGGAATGCTACATGGGGTTCGCCTGGAACAAGGGCGCGCTCTATGGTATCGAAACCAAACCGTCGACGCGCGGGGTTCAACCCCCAATACTCACGTTATTGGTCACGCCGGACACCTCTACGCGTTGGTTGAAGCCGGCGGCGCGCCCGTTGAAGTTGACGACCAATTAGACATGCTAAATACACCAGCTTTTCAAAACACCCTACCCCGAGGATTCAGCGCACACACCAAATTTGAGGCGTCAACCGGTGCGCTTCATGCCATTTGTTACGACTTCAAACGAGGCTATCAGTTGTCCTACGTGCAAATCGGTGCGGACAATCGTTTGGCTGAACATCACACCATCAAACTACCCAGTCGGTCCATGGTGCATGACTGCGCACTCACACAAAACTATATTCTGATCTTTGACCTTTCCATCACATTCAGCCCCAGCCGACTGATCAGGCGCTATTTCCCATTTGCATGGAACCGCAAACATCAGGCGAGAATTGGCCTGCTCAAGCGACATCAACTCGATCAGCCGATCACTTGGTTTGAAATTTCACCCTGCTACTTTTTCCACGCCATAAACGCCTTTGAGGATGCCGACGGACGCGTGGTGCTTGAAAGCATGCGTTATGAACGAATCTTCGACAACAGCAAGTTAGGCCCATTTGGCGAGACCCTGCCCTACCCTACGCGCTGGACTCTGGATACGAATTGTGGCGCGGTGCGCGAAGAACAATTAGATGATCGCGCTGCAGAGTTCCCACGAATACATCCAAACATGGAGGGTATAGCAACAGATTTCAGCTACGCGCTGGGCCTTGGCACAGATATCCAAGCCTTAAATTACAACCAGATCTTTAAGTACCACCGGCAGACCAGCGATGTCCAAGTGCATCAACTTGGCCTTGGGGAAATGGCGTCAGAACCGGTTTTTATACCTAAAAGCAACGCTGAAGCTGAAGACGCAGGTTATTTGCTGAACTATGTCTTCAACGAGACGACACACTCCAGCGAACTGGTCATCCTTGACGCGCAGAACTTCTGCGCAGAACCCATCGCACGCATTGCCCTGCCGCAAAGAGTTCCTTTTGGGTTTCACGGCAGCTGGGTGCCACTATAAGATCAATTCACCTTAACCAGCAGCTTGCCCAAGTTGCCCCCTTCGAACATAAATTGTAGCGCTTGCGGGTATTGATCAATGCCCTCGAGCACTTCTTCAGGCAATCGCAGTGATCCATCGCTCACCCATTGTGTCAGCTCCGCCGTCGCCGGAGCCAACTGATCTGGAAAGTGAAAATAAGCGAAGCCCTCCATGGTCGACTGGCGTTCGGCAAGCCGCAGATAGAGCGATGGCCCCGTCACATTATCCATGTTGTCGTACTGAGAAACCGCGCCGCAAATCACCACGCGCGCGCGCATGGCAAGATGGTCTAAAACCGCGTCCAAAACCGCACCACCCACGTTATCAAAAAAGATATTGACCCCATGCGGGGCCAATTCACGCAAGCGGGCCGTAACATCGTCTTGTTTATAATCGATGGCAGCATCAAAACCGAGTTCGCTGACCAAATAATCAGTCTTGCGCTGGCCGCCGGCAATACCGATCACGGTTGCACCATCGCGCTTGGCGATCTGTCCAACCACAGCACCTACCGCGCCCGCTGCCGCTGACACGACAAACACATCTCCAGGTTTGGGTTTGGCAACGCAACGAACTCCAATCCATGCTGTGACTCCGGTTGACCCGCCCAACGCACCAAGGTGAACACTCAAAGGTAAGTTAGAGTGCGCTATCTTCTCCAAAGCCTCGGGCGGGACCGTGGCTATGGTCTGCGCGCAGAGTCTCCCTCGAACGACATCTCCCACCTGCCAACCCGCCACATTGGATTCCAAAATTTTGCCCACTCCGCCAGCGAGAATTGGCTCCCCCAAACCCACCTGCATGTGGAAACCTTCACCACGCAGCATGGTTCTTGTGCCCGCATCAACGGAAATATACTCAACCGCAACGCGAATTTCGTGATCCGGTAGCGATCCAAGTTCTTGAGTTTCGATCGCAAAACAATCCGGCGTCGCGCGCTTTTCGGGTCGTCGTGCCAGAACAACACGGGTATTTAAAATTGTCATCGACCAAGGTTAGCATACCGCCTATTGGAAAACTTGACGTACAACACCCGCCTCCCTCAGCATAGTAAAAAAACCCTACTGAGGCCTCATGCACAACATTGAATACCCCGGACTGGTCAGCGGCCTAGCCCTATTGGTCTACTACTACACTCTGTTCAAAGCCGGCATGGCACGCGGCAGATTCGAGGTAGTCGCACCCTCCCACGATGGTCCTGAGGAATATCAGCGATACGTCCGCGCGCACCTCAACACACTGGAACATTTGGTCTTGTTTCTACCTGGAATGTGGCTGTTTGCCATAGCTGTCGATCCGCTTTGGGCCGCAGGCATTGGCATCATCTGGCCAATCGGGCGATTGATGTACGCCCGCGGATACTATAGCGACGCCGACAAACGACGGCTTGGCCTATATCTGAGCATGCCGCCGATTTATATTTTCATTCTGGGCTCACTGATTGCTTTTGCAACGCAGCTCTGATCGTAGACTTTAGCGCCTGCGCCTGGCTTGCCGGCGCATGAATCCCCACCGCGACACAGATACGCTTCAATTTTACAGCGTGCAATCGGCGCACAGACCAACGCTCAAAGGGGTTATTTTTGTGCGACATCAGCGTTACCATAGGTTCCTGATTTGACCCAGAATCATTGACCTCAAGACCTAAAGGAGCCCCTATGAAATTAATCGTCTTAAGCATGCTTATCAGCATCGCCGCCGTGTATAGCACCCATGCTAATGCCGACCATCCTGAATCAACCTCAGCCGTTAAAATTGGCGACAACGATATCATTGAGATAGAGCACAGCGAAGGCTTCAACAAAATGAAGCAAATGTTAGGCACTTGGGAAGGCAAGCTAACCCAAAATACAGGTACCGTGATTGACACCAGATCTGAATTCAAACTTGTTTCCGGGGGCAACCTTATCACTGAAATCCTCACCGAGGACGGCGTTGAAATGTTGACCACCTACTCCGACAACAAAGACGGCGAATTGGTGGTGAAACACTACTGCGCACTGGGCACACAACCCGCGTTTAAACTCGCCAAAGCCAGCAGCAACTCCGTGAGCGTCACTCTGGACGAGTCACAAGGTGGCTATCACCCGGAACATCATAGCTACGTCCAATCTATGCAATGGACTGTCGATGCCAAAACGGGCAATTCTGCCGTGGTAGACACCACTCTTTATCTTGACGGCGAGTTAATCGAACAGCAGGCGATCATCTCCAAAGTCAATTGATTCACCGTCAATGAACCGGTAAACAAGGCGCACAGGCATTGCACCAGAGTTCGCGACATCAACCAATCTGGCGGCGCTTTTTACCGGTCAGCGCCGCGCCTATTTGTTTTGTTATTGCACTCACCGCATGTCAGCCTGAGCCCCTTAGTCCTCAACAAGAAAGCGCTTTACCTGCTGCGCCAAGCCACTCCCATCATGCAACCAAGGCACACCTTGCGCAGGCCAAAATTCCACGTTCCGCCCTTTTCGGCGATCTACATGTACACACCCGATATTCTTTTGACGCGTTTATCTTTGGCACCACATTTTCACCGGACCAGTCCTATCGCTTCGCCAAAGGGGAAGCATTGCGCCACCCAGGCGGATTCGATATGCAGTTACGTCGCCCACTAGATTTCTACGGGGTCACAGATCACGGCGTTTACTTGGGTGCCATACCGGCCATGGCGATTCAAGATTCCCCCCTGGGCGACCATCCCATGTCAGAGACGGTGCGCAATGTCAGCGACGAGACATCACGCCGAGCCGCGTTTCGCAAAGTGGTCAGCCATTTACTGGGTGGCAACGACGACCCGTCGCTTTATGCAGATGTCTCAAAACAGGCCTGGAACGATATTGTTTCATCCGCCAATAGACACAACGATCCGGGGCATTTCACCACCTTCGTGGGCTATGAATTCACCTCTTCGGGCGCCGCATCTGCCAACCTGCACCGAAACGTAATCTTCCGCAATGCGCAGGTACCCGCTTTGCCGTTCACCGCCGCTGACTCTCGCGACCCTGAAGATCTGTGGGTCTGGATGGACCGTCAACGCAGTCAAGGCATAGACGCGCTGGCCATCCCCCACAACTCTAACGGCAGTAACGGCGAAATGTTCAGCGCCCGCAGTTATACCGGCAAAATACTGAACGCGGACTATGCGCAAACCCGGGCACGCAATGAACCTCTTATTGAAATTGTGCAGATCAAAGGCCAATCCGAAACACACCCCCTGCTTTCACCTAACGATGAATGGGCCGATTTTGAGATTATGCCCTACCGAATCGGCTCGCGTTTAGACAGCGCTCCCTCAGGCAGCTACGCTCGCGAAGCGTTGGGCAACGGGCTCATCCAACAACAAAATAGCGGCTTTAACGCCTTTAAATTTGGCTTCATCGGCTCAAGTGATACTCATAACGCTAGTTACGCGGGTTATGAAGACGAATTTTGGGGCAAGTCAGGCATCCGCGAAGACGAACCTCGGGAGCGTGGGAGCATCCCATTGAGCGCAGATCCATCCGAAAAACCTGCTTACGGGGATGATTATTTCACGCGCTTCGGGGCTGCCGGCCTAGCGGGCGTTTGGGCAGAGGAAAATACGAGAGAGTCCATATTCGCGGCATTGCGGCGCAAAGAAACATTCGGCACATCCGGCCCCAGAATCTCAGTGCGTTTTTTTGCCGGCTTACGCATGCCCGACTTAAACGACCCCGCTGTTTTAAAAAAAGCATACGCCACAGGGGTGCCAATGGGAGGTGAACTTAGCGGTCTCGGACAAGCCGTGCCAGACTTTCTGTTGTGGGCACAAGCAGACCCTTTAGGGGGTCGATTGGACCGAGTACAAGTGATCAAATCGTACATCCAAAATGGACAGCGAAAAGAGCACGTTTACGACGCCGTCTGCAGTGATGGCAGAGCGGTCAATCAAACCACACACCGCTGCTCTGCCACTAACGCCAAAGTAGACCTGTCGAACTGCAATGTCAGCACCAACAGCGGCGCAATTGAACTCAGGACGCGCTGGCAAGACCCCGACCATTCACCCACGCAGGCGGCTGTTTATTACCTTCGTGTGCTTGAAAATCCCTCCTGTCGATGGTCGACCTGGGATGCTATTCGAGCGGGATATGCCCCTCGAGAGGATCTACAGACGCTGATCGCAGAGCGCGCATGGAGTTCTCCGATATGGATCACTCCCTGACAAAACCCGCGTCTTGCGCGCCCTTAAATAGATCCAACGCCATTGCTGTCATGGCGGTAACACCGGCCTGTATAGAAGGGCCTGGATCAGGCGCAAAAAATGGCGAATGCAGAGAAGGCAAAACCTCTCCTTGCGTCTGATGCAGCTGCCATTTTTGCTCTGGCACCACACCTAAGCGGAACATAAAACTGGGGATTTCATCTGCTGTGCGTCCATATCGGGCAAAATCTTCGCCGCCCATTTCTTTCGACACTTCGATCACGTTTTCGCTACCCAATGCTCGTCGCATCACCGCCACGCCTCGCGCGACCAACTCTGGGTCATTCCACAAAGCAGGCGTGTACTCATCTTTGATGACAACAACCGGCTGCAAAGCTTCACCAAACCCCATAGCTTCTGCATTTTTGATAGAGATTCTTTCTATTCCAGCCAACAACGTATCACGCGTACTGTCAGAATAAGAACGAACCGTGAGCTGCAGCAGCGCTTTGTCCGGGATGATATTGTGTTTGGTGCCCGCATGAATCGAGCCTACCGTTACCACACCTGGCGCTACCGGATGAATTTCTCGCGAAACCAGAGTTTGCAAGTCCATGATGATCGACGCCGCCAATACAACAGGATCTTTTGCGTTATGCGGATATGCGCCATGACCACCGACCCCTTTGAGATGAATATCCACTGAATCTACGTTGGCCATCATCCAGCCTGATACGAACCCAATCTGACCGGCGGGCAGGGTCGCCAGCGTATGCAATGCTAAATTAAAATCCGGTTTAGCAAACCGTTCAAACAGGCCATCTTCAAGCATCGCTCGCGCGCCGGCTCCCCGTTCTTCAGCGGGCTGTGCGATCACCATTAACGTACCGCGCCAATTTTGGCGGCTTTTTGCCAGCATCAACGCCGTTTCCGTACCCACCGTCATATGGATATCGTGTCCACAGGCATGCATGACGTCTACCGCCTGACCCGTTTGTTCAATCGCCCGGGCCTCACTGGCGTAAGGTAAACCCGTTTGTTCCTTCACCGGCAAACCATCCATATCCATTCTAATCATGACAGTTGGGCCGGGGCCGTTTCTGAGCATGCCTACAACGCCAAAGCCACCAACGTTCTGTGTCACGTCAAACCCGGCTTCACGCCACGTCTCGGCCAGCAATCTGGACGTATTTTCTTCCTGAAAGGACAATTCTGGATTTTGATGCAAATGTGTATAAAAGTTTATGCGGTCGAAAGACTGCCCACGCGCGCCCAACGCCAAAGCCATAAAAATGAAAAACAGACCCACCTTAATCATATCTAACACCCAGTTTGCTCAAGAACAGTCTAACCAGCACGAAATCAGCACCATACTATGTTCGGGTAAACAACCCGCAACTCGTTCAAGCCGGAATTTTCACGGGCAACGAATTGATAGCATGAAAAACCGTTGAACTGGCCCGCACCGGTTCACCCACAACTTCTATTTTAGGGTGCCGGGCCAACACCTCCTGCCACAGAACTCGCAACTGCATTTCAGCAAGACGGTTACCCAGACAACGATGAATACCATAACCAAAAGACAAATGCTGTCGCGGCCGCCGTCGATCAATCACAAACGTATCAGGCTGCTCTATCGCCCGCGGATCACGGTTACCTGATAAGTACCACATAATCACCATATCCCCCGCGCGAATGGTCTGACCATGGCGTTCAAAATCTCGCACCGCGGTACGACGCATATGCAGTAAAGGCGTTTGCCAGCGGATAATTTCCGGCACCATGGTATCCACAAGTTGCGGATTCGCGCGTAGGTTTTGATAGGCCTGCGGGAATTGATTTAACGCCAGCAGCCCTCCACTGATTGAATTACGCGTTGTATCGTTACCGCCCACCATCAATAAAATAACGTTACCCAACAATTGCTTTGCATCCATGTCGCGCGTGTGCGCGCCCCATGCCAGCATGGACATTAAATCATTACCCGGTTGGGAGGCCCGCTTGCGCTCAAGCCATACTTTCTGGAAGTAGTCGCCGATCTCTGCCAAAGCCTCATAAAAATCTGCGGCAGATGCCGCATAGCTGGGGTCATCCGCATTACTGATCGCATTCGACCAACGAATCAACAAATGTCGATCTGCCTGCGGAATACCCAATACCGTGGCTAACATTTGCCCCGTCAACTCAACTGAAACCTCAGAGACCCAATCAAAGACTTCGCCCACCGGTAGACCTTCGACAATGGCACGCGCGCGTCCGCGAATCAGGTTTTCCATCTCGGCCAAGCGTCCGGGAGCCAGTCCCGGCGCTACCGCTTTACGCTGTTTATCGTGGTCCGGTGGATCCATAGAGATAAAATTTGGGATCTCATGACTTGAACTAGGACGACCCGTAATTGTAATGCCACCAAACTCATATGATGAAGAAAACACCTTATGATTGCTGTCTATATCCATGATGTCTTGGTACCGCGTCACCGACCAGTAGGGTCCATACTGACTCTCTGCACAATAGTGCAACGGGGCCTCATCACGCAGGCGCTGAAAATATTTAAAGGCAAGCTGCTGCTTGAACAACTCTGGATTGGCGACGTTCAAGGCCTCTATCGGCAGTGAATAAGGATCTAAAGAAGGGTCAACCGGAATACGTAACCGACGAGAAGAATTCCACCGTTTAGCCTGACTGGCCCGTTCGCGAAGGTGTTTAATATTGTCCATAACGCGGACCTTCCCTAAGAGGTGAGTGCTGGTACTTGCTCAGCCGAGCATAGAACAGACACGGGAACCAGTCCATTACACCAAAACCCTAACTGAACTTTATCTGCAGGCAAAGCCGGCGGACATCAAATGCACCTTACCGGTTAGATCTCCTTTTCGACAATACAATCCAACTCAGATCGGGCGAGCGTCTGTTGCCGCATGACGCTTAAGAGGTTCGCCATTTGCCTGTTCGATCGGGTATTCGGGAGTTGGATGGTTTGACAGTTGAGTTGCTTGGCAAAGCGCCGAAAAGCGTCATCGCAGGCCTCCAGACAATCTTGGTCCGGCAATTGTTCAAACCAGATATTTTTTATTTCGAGCACACTCTGTTTCCTATGCGCCTTAGCGTCTACTCGAGCAATAAATTGATCACCAAACAATATGGGCAGGGTAAAATATCCATACCTTCTTTTTGCCTGGGGCAGATAACATTCCAATACATACTTGAACCCAAATTGTTCACTCAATCGGGCCCGGTTAATCACCAAATTATCGAAGGGTGACAGGATGATCGCGCGACGTTGCCCTATCCGCGAGGGCACTTTTTCAAGCGTCTCCTGCAGCACATACTGGCACTGACCGTTAAGACTAAATTCGAGAACTTCACCGCTCTCCTTGAGCGCCAGCAGTGCCTGCTCAATCGCAGGCAGGATATCCACTCCCGCCAATCGACGAAGTGTTGCCCGGGCATAACCTATGTCCCTTGCGGTTGCTATACCAAGCGCACCCAGCATTGCTCTTACATAAAAGCACCCCGTCTCAAACGCCGTTGGCTGGCTCAGGTCCACATCTTCTGGCAATACATTTTCCGTCAGGTCATAAACCTTCTGAAACCCACGACGCTCACAGACCATGAGCTCCCCAGCTAAAAACATGTTTTCCATTACGCGCTTTACCGGCGACCAATCCCACCAACCGGTGGTTGGTTGCGTTCGCCTCTGGAGAAAATTTTTCGGCTGACAAGGACCTTCAGTCCGGATCCGCCGAATAATTTCTTTGCTCATTTTGGCATCAACAGGCCGTTGCTTTCGGTAGCCCGACATCGTGGCCAGACAGTACCGAAAGTCTTGCATCGGCAAATACGCCGCCGCATGGGACCAATATTCAAAAATAGTCTTTTGCTTGGATAACAAACTATGCAGATCATTGGCGGCAAAGGTGGAGACCCGGTTCTTGAGGATATGATGATGGGCACGATCAACAACAGAAATGGTGTCGATTTGCACATAACTCAAGCGCTCAATGGCACGCTGCACCGCAGGCACACCCACACCAAATGGATCGCGTGTTAACAACCCTTGACTGTTGAGAATCAGCCGCCGCGCAAGTTTTTGATCAATGGTATCCATGTTCCCTTTTCATTTTCATTTTCATTTTCATTTTCATTTGCATTTTCATTTTCATTTTCATTTTCATTTTCATTTTCATTTTCATTTTCGGCAAGCCCAATCGACCCTGAGCATACAAAATCAGTCGCCACCATTTGAACGCACAACATCGCTTTATGCTAAGGTTCTTTCATG